>Ga0256914_1000069_pt1 | contig 97739 bp, 34 predicted proteins | sample HulkmetaG_FD_191571 | JGI IMG/M metagenome (GOLD analysis project Ga0256914, IMG submission 191571) | Hydrothermal chimney microbial communities from Main Endeavour vent field at the Juan de Fuca Ridge, Pacific Ocean - Hulk | ecosystem: Environmental > Aquatic > Marine > Hydrothermal vents ...
GGGGAGGAGTTGTGGAAAGGTGTTCAGATAGCGCCATGGTCGCAGGCCTGAAGCGCCCGGCTTGAGCCGGCCAGGAGCGCTAGAAAGCCCCCCCCATTTAAAACGCACGCTTTTCGACCCATCCGCTTGCTCCGCCAGCGGCATCACGCTATACTATACTCATTCCATACGCCATTTTGACGCATCCAAGCGCTTGAGGTCATGAGCGCATATTAGATACCCGATGTGCGACTTTTCAGCTCAAAAAGCAGGCCTGGATGCTCTGATCTGTTGCCCCACAAACACACGAAGGGACGACAGGACGAACATGGACGGAAAGTGACCAAAGTGGACGAATCGGCATCATTCTTCGTCCATGTTCGTCAGCTTATACAGCGGAAGATGCTTGATAGGCCCGTTGATGCGCCCCAAAAAGTTGCACACTAGGTTATCATATATGCAATGACAGCCAATACCACCCTCACGGCTCTGCCCGGCATCCTGGTGGGCCACGCCACCGATGAACAGGCCTGTACAGGCTGCACAGTTATCCTGACGCCAACAGGCGCCACCGCAGCGGTCGATGTACGCGGCGCAGCGCCAGGAACGCGCGAGACTGATTTGCTCCGGCCTGAGAACCTGGTGGAGCAGGTGCACGCCATTTTACTGACCGGTGGCTCTGCATTTGGCTTGGACGCGGCCTCGGGCGTCATGCGCTGGCTGCATGAACGTGGCCATGGATTTGATGCTGGCGTGGCTCGCATCCCCATAGTGCCCGCCGCAGTGCTTTTCGACCTTATGGTTGGGCGCAACGATGTCTGGCCCGACGCGGACTGGGGATATCGGGCGTGCGAAGCGGCCAGCAACGCCCCGGTTCCGCTGGGGCGGGTGGGCGCGGGCGCTGGAGCCACCGTGGCCAAGATGCTGGGGCCGGGAGGCGCGCGGCCAGGAGGAGTGGGCAGTGTGATTTTATCGCTACCAGGAGGGGCAAAGGTGGGAGCGTTGGTGGCCCTGAATGCGGTGGGAGAAGTTTATCACCCCGAAACAGGCGTCAAAATCGTTGCCGCCAGGCAAGGACACCCCGCGCCCACTGGTTGGCCGATTCCTGGCGCCAACACCACACTGGCCGTGGTGGCAACAGATCTAACATTGACGAAGCCCCAATGTTTACGCGTGGCGCAAATGGCTCACGATGGTCTTGCCCGCGCCATCAGACCAAGCCACACCCTGTATGATGGCGATGTCATATTTGCCATCAGCACCGGCTCATCTCGGCCGGGCGACCCAAATCTGGTGGGGATCTTCGCGGCTGAGGCCATCGCGAAGGCGATCCTATCCATCTACCTTTGATCGCTCCATTTCATAAGACAAACATCATGGTTAAGAAAACAACGCCCAAACTCCCGCGCACGGGCTGGCGCAAACATCTGTGGCGGGCGCCCATCCACCTTTATCGCATCGGGCTGGGGCCGCTGATGGGAGGAAGATTCTTATTGCTCAACCACATCGGGCGCAAAAGCGGCCAGGTGCGGCAAGCAGTGGTGGAAATCATCCGCCACGAACCGGAAACCAACAGCTACATCATCGCATCCGGTTTTGGCAAGAAGTCTGACTGGTATCGCAATCTGATAACAACTCCTGAGGCCACCATCCAGGTGGGGAAGAAACGTTACCAGGTCGTTGCCAAACCCCTGACGCCCGAACAATCGGCTGAGGAAATGCTCCACTATGCCAGGAAGCATTCAAAAGCAGCCTTGCAACTGGCCAGACTCATCGGCCTGGAGATTGAAGATCCCAACGACCCTGAAGAGTGGCGCACCATCGGCCGCGAATATGTCCCCTTTGTGGCCTTGCACGTGCAAAAAACAGCCTAAGCGCGCATCTGGCCCGGAGCGCCGGGCGAGAAAGCCGCGCCATGCGGCCTGCTGGCTCCGGGCCAGGCTTCTTACGAGGCTTCGGATGGGCGGGCGACGCCATCCATGCCCGGAATGCGCGCTTCGTCGCCCCGCACCAATAATACCGGCACAGGACTGCGACGCAGCACTTTATCGGCCACACTACCAAAACTCAGGCACTCATGCCCGAAATCCTGATATCCACGACCGTGGGGTGACATCAGAATCAAGTCGATATGGTCGGTATCCACCACATCCAAGATGTCCTGCTCGGGCGTTTTGCTGCGCACCAATGTATGCACGTCAATCCCATTGGCCTTGAATAAACTGGCCAAACCCTCAAGATAATCTTCCGCCGCCCGAATCTCCTGCTGGATCGCTTCCTCGATCCATCTCCTCATGGGCTCTGGCGGGTTCTCCATCGAGGGTTTGGGAATTTCGACGACGCGCAACAAGGTGATCTGACTACCAAGGTTTTTCGCCAACTTGATAGCGGTTGGAATCGCGCGTTCTGATTTTTTCGATCCATCAAGCGGAACGAGTATGCGTTGAAACAGAATCATAAATCATCCTCCTTGCAATAAGTTTGGATATTCACTTGTTCAACCTGATGTACGACTTCTCTGTTCTAAGCAGATGGGCATTTGAAACTTGAGAAGAGTGCTGCGCATTTTGACGAACAGGGATGGAGATTGGCAAACAGTGACGATGGTTTGCTTCATCCAGCTATGTCTTTTCTTCTATTTTCGTCCGATGCGTCGCGAGCATCTGCGAAGCGAATTGCAAGTTCATACCATGACTTACTTTGTCTACTATTTAGATGCCGATGACGTTAAAAATGTTTCCACCCGCCCAAAGTCCGGCAATCGCATATGCCTGCCTGCTCAGGAGCGACGTTGCTCGATGGCAGCAACCAGGTGGCATGCTTGACCGTGATGGATGCCATGAAATGAGTGTTTCTGACCGCCAAGGCGTCAAGCGTAAAACGTCAAGCGTGTGATGATGTTGTATTGCGAGCCCTGCGTCGTATGGTTTTTTTGACATTTTACGTAACTACTAACGTACCCGACTTCAATCACCACAAGGCGCAAAGACACTAAGAACACCAAGAATTTCAAAGCTTTTTCTTTCCTTCGTGCCTTTGTGGCTTCGTGTCTTCGTGGTTTCTAGCCGGGCTACCTTAGTAGTAACCATTTTACGTTTGACGACATTCTGCAACAGGCGATGCTCCCTCGGTAGCGTACATGGCAGAGACCTTAATGGTTACCATTCCCGACTCATTTTGGTCGCTTCCCAGACCTTCATCGATAAGGCTTTCGAGCTATCGTCGATCTCATTCCCCTGCAAGGCGGCGCTGAATCGGGGGAGGGGGGAGCTGAGAGAGTGCGGGTTGTAACAGTGACAAATTTCGAATTACGGTCTTGAGCCCTTCTCATTTGCCGAACTCATCCCCCAGGCATTACAATTGGTACATCTGATGTGCGACTTTTCCGTGCAGAAAAACGGACGTTGATGCTTGGATCCGCCGTCCGATAGGCAGATGAAGGGACGACTGGACGAACATTGACAAAGGAAGATGCTGTTTTTTGTCTTTTTTGCTTCTCATCCATGTTCGCCGGCTTGTTCAGCGGAGATTGATTGATCAGCCCGTTGATGCGCCCCCAAAAGCTGCACATTGGCTTTGATGTTTCAGATGCGGCGTCGTCGTCCCTCATTCCACAAGGTTCCGAGACTTCATTTCTCAGCAGGTTCGCCCAAATCTGGGTCCACCTGGCACTTCTCCGGCATGCCTGTCAAACCATTCAAGCTCCGATGTAGGCACTGCAACCAGCCTGTGAGCTGGCCTCCGCAGGCCCCACGATGCCCTCGGCCTCACTGTCGCGGCCCGCTGCAACCCAAGCACAACATTGTATTCGATGCCACCCTCATCGAACATGCGGCAATGGGCATGTGGCGTTACCAACATCTTTTGCCGCCAGTGCCCGGAGAGCCCATCAGCCTGGGCGAAGGAGACACACCGCTGCTGCGCATCCAATCGGAGCCCCAGATCTACATCAAAAATGAAGCGCTGAATCCCACCGGCAGCTTTAAGGATCGGGGAGCCGCATTCCTCATCAACACCATCACAGACAAAGAAAAAATCGTCATCGATGACTCTTCGGGCAATGCGGGCGCGGCATTGGCTGCCTACGCGGCCCGGGCTGGCCTTCGGGCCCGCATCTTTGTACCGGCGTCAGCGCCTGCGGCCAAGCAAGCGCAAATTCGCGGCTATGGCGCGACCTTGGCCCGCATCGAAGGCAACCGCGAGGCCGTGGCCCGGGCCGCCGACGACTTCGCACAACGTCCCGACGTGTTCTACGCCAGCCACGTGTGGCATCCTGGCTACGCCCTGGCCATGCAAACCATGGCCTGGGAGATCTGGGAGCAATTGGGCCGACGAGCACCCGAATGGGTGATTATGCCTGTGGGCAATGGCACATTGTTGCGCGGTGTGCGTTGGGGCTTTCGCGCCTTGCAAAAGGCCCGATACATTCAGCACTTGCCGCGATTGATTGCTGTGCAGGCAGAGGCCTGTGCGCCATTGTTGGCCCGGGCGCATAATGCGTATCGACCAGAGCATTTTGCAAGCAGGCCCACCATTGCCGACGGCGTCGCCATCCCCAACCCGCCGCTCATCGACGCAATGTGGGCGGCCGTGCGTAAGACCAAAGGCCATGTCATCCCTATTGCCGAAGAAGAAATTGCTCAGGCTAGGGCTGCGTTGATGAGTGGTGGGTTCTGGGTCGAACCCACCGCGGCCCTGCCTTATGCCGCTCTTCAACATCTGACGCCCCAACTCCAAACTACCGATACTGTCGTTCTCATTCTCACCGGCCATGGATTCAAATCAGATCGATCCCTTTGAAAATGCTCGAGCCTTTCAGGAACACGCCGGGCTCAACTTCGACAACCAAAGTTTAATCCTGCGAGCGCTGACGCATCGTTCCTCCATCAACGAATCATCATTCCTCATCGGAGATAATGAGCGCCTTGAATTTCTAGGCGACGCCGTTATTGGCTTGGTGGCGGCGGAATTTCTTTATCAACGCTTTCCCGAAAAACGGGAGGGCGCGCTCACAGCCATGCGGGCCTATCTGGTGCGCAAAGAAACGCTGGCCCGATTTGCGCGCGCCATCCATTTGGGCGACTATTTGCTCATGGGGCGCGGCGAAATCGAAAATGGCGGCAAAGAGCGCGATTCCACCCTCTCATCCGCGTTCGAGGCTGTTGTGGGAGCGCTTTATCTTGATCGCTCCATGCAAGCCGTTGAGAATTTTCTCATCCCCTTTTTCCATCCCGAACTTCAACGCCTGCAAACCGACCAACTCACCAAAGACCCCAAAAGTCGTTTGCAAGAATGGTCACAGGCCGAACTCAAAGCAACGCCATCTTACATCACCATCGACATGACCGGCCCAGATCACGATCGGGAATTCACCATCGAAGTGCGCATCGACGGTAAAGCGTATGGCACGGGCCGAGGCAAAAGCAAACAACAAGCGGCCCAGGCCGCGGCCCAAAACGCCCTGGCGAAAATCAACGGACAGCCCCCAACACAAAATTAATGGGGAACCGTATCTCCCGTTCTTTTCCTGATCGGCAACGCAGTTGAATGGCTTGCCATCGGTTTGTCATTCTCAAATCGACGACCATCCCACATTCATCTTTGTCTTGTAAATCATGGCCGCACCCCCTGAAATCCTGGAACTCATCGCGCGATTTCGTCGCAATCGCGATGTCTACAAACAACAGAGCTACAAAGAGGCCAACGTTCGGGTCGAGTTCATTGATCCTTTCTTCGAGGCCCTGGGCTGGGATGTGCGCAATGTGCAGGGCTACGCGGAGCAATACAAGGACGTGGTGTATGAGCCAGCGCTGAAGATGGGCGATGACGTGAAAGCGCCCGATTACAGCTTCCGCATCGGTGGCGTGCGCAAATTCTTCGTGGAGGCCAAAAAGCCCTCGGTGTGGCTGAAAGAGGACATCGGCCCGGCCTACCAGTTGCGCCGCTACGCCTGGAGCGCCAAACTGCCCCTGAGCATCCTCACCGATTTCGAGGAATTCGCGGTGTACGACACCCGCATCAAGCCCAAACCGGGGGACGGGGCTTCCGTGGCCCGGGTCATGTACCTCACCTTCGAGGAGTACGAGGAGAAATGGGACGAGATCGCGGCCATCTTCTCCAAAGAGGCGGTGCTCAAAGGCTCTTTCGACCGCTACGTGCAGGACAACAAGGCCAAGCGGGGCACCAGCCAGGTGGACGCCGAATTTCTGAAGGAGATCGAGCGCTGGCGGGAGCTGCTGGCCCGCAACATCGCCCTGCGCAACCCCGACATCGATGTGCACGAGCTCAACTTCGCGGTGCAGCGTATGCTGGATCTGCACGAAAAACTGGCGGCCGCGTCCATCCCCGCGGACAAAACCCTCTACCAGCGCCAGATCGACGCCACCGACCGCCAGATCGACCGCCTGGCTTACGACCTCTACGACCTCAGCCCCGAGGAGATCGCCATCGTCGAAGAAGCATAATCCCCCTCCCCCAAGCGCACACCAGGGACGAAATCTTTCCTTCTCCACCCATCTTGTGGTAAAAAAGGGGGTTGCTGGCAGCTGCCCATGACACCTCGAGACATTCGCACCAGCACCGCCTCACCTGATTCCCCCGTCCCCCAAACCGACCCCGGACATAGGACGCCGGACCCCGGATTCATTTTCCATGCGCCTGAAACAAATCACCCTGCACGGCTACAAAACCTTTGCCAATAAGACCGAAATCATCTTCGACAGTAACATTACCGCAATTGTGGGCCCCAATGGCAGCGGCAAGAGCAACATCGCCGACGGCATCCGTTGGGTCATGGGTGAACAAGCCTATTCAGTGTTGCGGGGCAAAAAGACCGAAGACATGATCTTCAACGGCAGCAACCAACGCTCCCGCATGGGCATGGCCGAGGTGAGCATCTTGCTGGACAACAGGGACAACTGGCTGCCCATCGACTTCGATGAAGTGGACATCACGCGGCGGGCCTACCGTTCGGGCGAAAACGAATACTACATCAATGGAAGCCGCGTGCGCCTGCGCGACGTACATGAATTGCTGGATCGATCGGGCCTGGGCCGGCGCACTCACACCGTCATTGGCCAGGGGATGATTGATCAGGCTCTATCGCAGCGCCCCGAAGACCGGCGCATCCTCTTCGAGGAAGCCGCAGGCATCACCCATTATCGCACCAAGCGCCGCCTGACCATGGATCGCCTGGGCAAGACCCAAGATAACCTCACCCGGGTGCGAGACATCCTCGCGGAGATCGAGCCCAGGCTAAAAAAGCTGGAAAAACAAGCTGCAAAAGCGATCCAGCATGACCAGATCAGCGCCGAACTAAGAGAGATGTTGCGAGTGTGGTATGGATATAGCTGGCATCAGAGCATCAGCAAACTGGTGGATGCCCGCGCTGCGGTAGCGCATTGGCAACAGGTCATTGAAAAAACCAATGCCCGCATCGAAGCCTTTAGCGCCCGCACTGCGGAATTACGCACTCAACAACAGCAATTGCGCAACCAGCTGGCCTCCTGGCGCAGAGAGCTGGCTCAGCTAGACGCAACTCGAGCGGAATTGCAACGCGAGCGGGCGGTGTTGGATGAGCGCATCCGCGCGCTCACAGCCGAAAAAGAACGCCTGGGCGACGAAATCGAACTTTTGCAAGAAACCATCCAGGCGGAAAGTGAACGTCTGGGCGAAGCTCAAATCGCGTTGGAAACCATTCATCGCCAACGCTCAGAACAAGAAGCCCAATGGCATGAAGCGCAGACAGCCTTGCAGGCCTTGCAAGCTGAGCGGGCTCAGACCGAACAAGCGCTGGAAGCGGCTCGCCAACGCCTGATGGCGCTGACCACTGCCATCAATGATCGTGAAAGCCGCATCCAACACGCCAAAGAACAACGCACCAATCTGAAGACCGAACTGGCGCAGAGCCAAACCGAGGTGGAAAAAGCGGCGGCGGCGCTGCAGGCGCATCAAGCGCGATGGGATGAAATCCATGCCGACTTGCAGGCGCTGAGCGAACACATCGAAGCACTGAAGCAACGTCAGCAGCGAGCCGATGAGCGCGCTCAACAAACCGCGGCCAGGCGCGCCCGACTGGAGCGACAGCGCGCGGAATTCGCAGCGCAGGTACGCGAATTGCAGGCCCGTTACGAATTGTTGGATCGCCTGCGCGCCGAGGGCGAGGGCCTTTTTGCGGGCGTCAAACAGGTGGTGCAGGCCAGCCGTCAGGGAAAACTCAAGGGCGTGCTGGGGCCCATCGCCACCTTGCTCGAAACGCCACGCCAATATGAGCAGGCCATAGAAGTGGCCCTGGGCGCGCGGCTGCAAGATGTTGTGGTCGAACATTGGGAAGACGCCGAACGCGCCATCCAATATCTCAAACAGAATCGAAGAGGTCGGGCCACCTTCCTGCCCCTGGATAATCTCCGCCCACAGCGGCGGCGCAACCTCCCACACACCCAAGGCGTGATTGGTTGGGCCGCAGACCTCGTCGGCTTCGACGAAGAAATCGCCCCGGCCGTGGAATTGCTGCTGGGGCAAATCCTCGTCGTCGAAGACCTCAGCGTTGCCCGGCGCATCAGTCGCAGTGGCGGGCCACGCCCGCGCATGGTCACGCTTGAAGGCGACTACGTCCATCCGGGAGGCAGCGTCAGCGGCGGCAGCCGTAACCAGCGTCAAAAAGGCGGCGTGCTGGCTCGCGAGCGTGAATATCGCCAGCTTCCTGGCCAGATCGAGACCATGAAAGCTCGCGTCAAACGGCTGGATGAAGAACTCGAAAGCCTGAATCAGGCCATTGCCACCATCGAGGAGGAGCGCAGCCAGCTGGCCCAAAGCCTCGGCGAACTGAGCGCCCTAGAAAAAACAAAGAACACCGAACTGGCCCGGGCGCAAAGCGCGCTGGAGCAGGCGCGCCAGGTGGAAACCTGGCACAAAGCGCGCGTCCAAAAATTGACGCAGACGTTGGAAGACTTTGGGCAACGCCTGCACCAGCTCAAGGATGAGATTCAAGCCTTTGGCGCGGAACAAAACACAGTGACGAATCGCATCGCCGCCCTGGAAGAAAAGCTGACTACGCTGGGCGTTACGGGCATGATGCAAGCTGTCGCCCAGGCCCAGGCCCGGCTAGACGCCATCCAGGAACGCGTCAAAGCCCAGGCCGCCATTGTCGCCGAACAGGAACGACGGCTGTCTCGGTCTCGACAAACGCTGACAGCTCGTCAACAACGTCTGGGGGTCATCAGCCAGGAGATGGAGCAACTGACGCAGCGCGTGCACGAGATACAGGAACAATTGGCCCGGTCAGAAGCTGGATACCAAACTCTGCAACAGCAAATTCAACCAGCCCAGAAACAACTGGATGCGTTGGAAAATGGTTGGATCGAGCATGATGCCCAGGGAGAGGCCCTGCGTCAGCGTCTGCACCAGGAAGAGCGTCAGTTGAACCAGGCCCAACTGGCATTACAGCGAACAGAAGACCAGCTTAAATATCTGCGCAAGCAAATCGAAAACGACTTTGGTCTGGTCACCTTCGAGACCGAGGATGGGGTCACTTCGCAGGAGCCCCTGCCCTTTGACCAGATTGTCACCACCCTGCCTCGGGTGACCGAAATTCCAGAGGAGCTCAAGGCGCAGATTCAGCAACTCAAAAGCATGTTGCGACGCCTTGGCCCCATCAACCCCGAAGCTCAGGCGGAATACAAGGCCACCAAAGAGCGCTTCGAATTCCTCACCCAACAATCGCAAGACCTGGAAGAAGCAGCCGGACAATTGCAGCAAGTCATTACCGAGCTGGATGATCTCATGGATATGGAATTCCGTCGCGTGTTCAAAGCTGTCGCTAAAGCCTTCACCCATTACTTCACACGCTTGTTTGGGGGCGGCACAGCCAAACTACTCCTCACCGATCCCAAAGACATTACCAACACCGGCGTGGAGATCATCGCCCGCCCTCCTGGTAAACGTTCTGCCAATCTTACCATGCTCTCGGGCGGCGAGCGAGCGCTCACGGCGGCGGCGCTCATTTTCGCCATCATCAGCGTGAGCCCCACCCCCTTTGCCGTGCTGGATGAAATCGACGCGGCCCTGGATGAAGCAAATATCGAACGCGTCAAAGCTGTATTACGCGAACTCAGCGAAAAGGCGCAATTCATCATCATTACCCATAGTCGCACCACCCTCGAAATTGCCGACACCATCTACGGCGTCAGCATGGGAGCGGATAGCGTATCGCAAATCCTCTCCCTGAAGTTGGATGGCGACAAACTGGCGCAGGCCAGTTGAAACGAGGCGCTATGATCCGAACTGTGTTCATGGGAACGCCCGACATTGCGGTTCCAAGCCTGCATGCGCTCCTGAAACATCCTCTTTTTCAGGTGGTTGGCGTCGTGACTCAACCTGACCGCAAGGCTGGACGCGGGCGCAAATTACACCAATCCCCCATCAAACAAATTGCATTCGCCCACGATATTCCCACCCTGCAGCCACGCAGACTACGCGAACCAGACGCTTTCCAAGCCCTGGTCGCTCTAAAACCAGAGCTCATCGTGGTCGCCGCCTATGGGCAAATCCTGCGCCCCGAGGTGTTGGCGCTGCCACGCTATGGCTGCATCAACGTCCACGCCTCGCTACTGCCTCGCTGGCGCGGCGCTTCGCCCATCACCGCGGCAATCCGGGCGGGCGACCCCATCACGGGCGTCACCATCATGCAGATGGATAAGGGCATGGACACCGGCCCCATCCTCAGCCAACGGGCCGAAAGCATCCGCCCCGACGACACCACTGGCAGCCTGGGAGAACGTCTGGGCGAACTGGGCGCAGCCCTGCTCATCGAAACATTGCCATGCTACATCGAAGGAAAAATCCTGCCCAAGCCCCAACCAGAACAGGGGGCGACCTTGTGCAGGCGGATAAAAAAGGAGCATGCACGCATCGATTGGACCCAACCCGCTGTTACAATCGAACGCATGGTGCGGGCGTTCCAGCCTTGGCCCGGAGCTTTTAGCTTTTGGCGGGGGCAAATGCTGAAGATTGGAGAGGCGACGGTAGTGCCAGGAAGTGCAGAACCAGGGAAGGTGATGGCCTGGGAAAAGGGCGCAGCCATTGGCACGGGCGCGGGCCTGTTGGCGCCTCTGAGGCTACAACTGCCGGGCAAAAAAATGCTTCCCATCGAGGTCTTCTTACGAGGCAGGCCCGATTTTATTGGATCGACACTGGAAATATGAATTTGCAGCCAGGAAACGACTACACGCAGAACCGCGTCAGCCGACTTCTCATCCTGTTCATCGCCCTGGTTGCTGTTGTGGCAACGCTCAACGCGGCGGTGGGTGCGGCCCATGCTTCCACAACGCCCGCCCGCGCGCCCGATCCACCGGGGCCTTTTCGCATTGAGGCCTGGATGCCAACTTCCTGGGATGCCAAACTGGCCCGCGCATCGTTCGACGCCAACCTCGACAAACTGCACACCATCAGCCCTTTCTGGTACACCTTCACGCCCGATGGAAAGCTCGTCCCCTTTCGCGGGGCGCGGGACACCGGCTTGATTTTACAAGCGCAAGATGCGGGCGTGCTGGTGGTTCCCACCATCACCAATCGATTCAACCAACAGCTTGCACATACCATCCTCAATGATGATGCGCGGGCGCGGGCGCTTCGCGACGCCCTGCTGGCAGAGGTGCTGACCCAGGGGCTTGATGGGATTGATATCGACTTTGAAAATATTGCCGCCGAAGACAGGCGCCGGTTCAGTGACTGGATCGCGGCTCTGGGCCACGATCTCCATGCACAACAACGCTTACTGACTGTGACCGTCCAGCCCAAGACATACCCGGCCACGGACCACAATGGTGCGGGTGCGCTGGACTACCGGGCATTGGGAGAAGTAGCCGATGAGTTGCGGATTATGACCTATGGTTGGTGCTGGGCTGGAGGGTGTATGGGGGGCAATCCACCCCCGGGCCCCATTGCTCCTTTACATTGGCAACAACGGGTGATTCGCTATGCAAAAGGGCGGGTTTCGGCCAACAAAATCGTTCTCGGCATCCATCTCTATGGCTATGATTGGCCCATTGATGTGCCAGAAGCCGCCACGACGCCAACTTCAGCGTTGCAGCGCTGTTGGCGTATCGGATTTCCCCACCATCGTCTGTCCGGCCCGCCCACCATGCGCCAATGGACGCTAGCCTGCTTCGGCAGATGTGGGCGCGAGTCCGCTCCCACCGTGCCGCCATTGCTGGCATACACCTCCCAACTGGCAATCTCACCCCTGGCCACAGGCGTTGCCAGCCAGACAATCATTGCGGGCAAGGCCCTGGTGTGGCGGCAAGCTCAGACGCTGCTGCAAACGCATGAGGCTCAGCTGCGTTGGTGGGAGCCCGAAGGGCGCGGGCTGGTGGGCGAGCCCTGGTTTACTTACGCCGACGGCTCTCAGGGGGTGACCTTCGCCAATGCCGACAGCGTGCAACTTCGCATCAATTTGGCTCGAAAGGAGGGATTGCGCGGGGTCATCTTTTGGCGTCTAGGGGGTGAAGATCCGGCCATTTGGGCGCGACTGCCTTAGCACTTATTCTCCATCGCGTTGCTTGCAATGCGCCGCTGCGGGGGCGGGCAAGGCTTTGGGAAATCAAAGCGAGATGGATCAGGATACGCCGGGGAAAATCGTACATTGGGCGAATGATTTGTCGCTTTACCGAGATGCAGCTACAATCCAACTAAAGTAGGTGTAGCTATGAACTTTCAATCTAGTACTCAGTCAATTGTAGTTTGATGGAAATCCTCTTGTGGCCGTGGCCTTTACCATCGAGCAAACTCGGACTCTCCAGGCGCTTTGCGCCAGCGGTCGACCTCCGTCGACCATCTCTGGTTGGTGAAGGGACGGCGTAGGCCGGCCGTTGGCCAGAGGCCTATTGAGACTGACTTCAGTCGGCCTGTCGGGCCGGCCGTCGCCTTCTTCCCTCAAAGCAGACTTGACTGAGTACCAGGTATCTGACACAAATTGGCTTTGTCCGCCGCCATTGGCCGAACGAATTCGGTTCTGGAGGCTGCGCCCCATCCTTGGCTTCCTCCCCACGCTCTAAGACGGGCGGGGGAAGAGATGTAGAAAGGAATGGCCTGCGCCGCTCGTCACCCTGCGGAGAGACTTTTTTCGCCCGATTTGTGTCGCCATCTGGCATCAAAGACGCTGTCGACGCAGGTCGGCAGGCGGCCACAAGCTCTCAGCCCTGATTCAATTGGCAGGAAGCATGAACGTGAAATTTGCGTCAGGTTGCCAGAACTTACAATTAGTCTTGCTGACGATTACAATGCACTAGACGAAGAGTGACGAAAAGACGAAGCGAGCCATCGTCACTATTCGTCAATCTTCGTCTAAGTTCGTCAGCTTGGCGTCTTGGTGTGATGTCCTTTTTAGCGCCATGACCTAAAATCTCATTGATATGGCCCCCATGATGAAGCAACCGCATTACGAGACACACGAACCAGATATTCTGCCACAGCGAGCCGCAGAATTGCTGTGCTGGATCACCAACGAGGCGATCGAGACGCGTGGGGTCGCCCACATCGCCATCTCAGGTGGGGCAACGCCGCGCCCGCTGTTCAAGCTGTTGACTCAACCACGGTGGAAGACCTGCATTCCCTGGACGCATACACACATCTGGTGGGTGGACGAACGTTGTGTGCCGCCCGACCACCCCGACAGCAATTATGGCGTGGCATATGCCCTGATGGTGCAGCACCTGCCCGTCACCATTACCCATCGCATTCGGGGTGAAGAAACGCCATGGAAGGCCGCCCAGCTTTACGAACAAGAATTGGTGGATGCTTTCGGGCTGGAAGCTGGCCGCTGGCCCCGATTCGATCTCATACTGCTGGGAATGGGCGACGACGGGCATACCGCCTCGCTGTTCCCCAACACGCCATCCCTGGCAGTGCGAGAACGCCTGGTTACGGTGGGGAGGGCGCCATCGCCCCCGCACACCCGCATCACCCTGACGCTGCCGGTGTTGAACCATGCCGCTCATGTGGTCTTTCTGGTTTCTGGCGCCCATAAAGGTCAGGCCCTGTTCGATATCTTCTTCCTCGAAGGTGGAGATCCGCCTCGGCCAGCTTCGTTGGTGCGCCCGCAGGAGGGTAACCAACTGTGGTTGTTGGAGCGCGAAGCGCAAATTGCCGCGGGACTGCAACCCATCCAAAACCACAATCATTGACAATCCATCCATTTCGAGCGCCCGGCTCGCCCAGCGATTCCCATGCAAACTATGCCACCCACCCACGATCTCACAACCCTCCACTCCGCTCCGCCATTTACCATCGTCATCTTTGGCGCGTCGGGAGACCTGGCGCATCGCAAATTGCTGCCCGCTCTTTTCGCCTTATATTGCAACAACCTGTTGCCTGAGAAGTTTGTCATCCTGGGCGCGGCGCGTAGCGATTTCTCCGAAGCCTCGATTCGTGAACGCACACGCAAAGGCGCCGAAGCTTATGGCCGGTTCAAACCATCGGAATGCAACAGATGGGAGGATTTCGCCACTCACATCTTCTACCAACAATTACATTATGACAATGTGGATGATTTTACCACGCTCAAAACGCGGCTAGCATCCCTGGAGCAGGAGCAGCGCATTCCTCCGAATCGTCTATTTTATCTGGCGATTCCACCCGGCCTATACATCCCCGTAGTGGAGCAGCTCGGCGCTGTGGGGTTGGCCCAACAACATCCTCTAGGCTTCGCCCGGGTGATTATCGAAAAGCCTTTTGGTTACGACGCCCAGAGTGCAGAAGAGTTGAATGTACGCATTCACCGCTTCTTTTCCGAAGCGCAGATTTACCGCATCGATCATTATTTGGGCAAAGAAACGGTGCAAAACTTGCTGGTTTTCCGCTTTGCCAACGCCATCTTCGAGCCGTTGTGGAATAGGCATTATGTAGACCATGTACAGATTTCGGTGTTGGAGTCGGTAGCGGTGGGCCATCGTGGCGGGTATTACGATCAGGCCGGCGTGATGAGGGACATGTTCCAAAATCATCTGATGCAACTACTGGCGCTCACTGCCATGGAACCGCCCAACGCCTGGGACGCTACGCAACTCCGGGATGAGAAAGTCAAGGTGTTGCGGGCCGTGCGTCCTCCCAGCGCCGGAGCGTTGCGCACCAATACAGTGCGCGCCCAATACCAATCGACAGATGGTTCTGGCCCCACCTATCGCCTGGAGCCAGGCGTCACCCCTCATTCTGAGACGCCGACTTACGCTGCGCTGACGCTGTTTATCGACAACTGGCGTTGGCAAGGCGTGCCATTTTATCTGCGTTCGGGCAAAGCGCTGACCGGCAAGACCACGGAGATATTCATCCAGTTTCGCGAAGTGCCACATCTACTCTTCAATGCCGAAGGCACTGACCTGGCCCCCAATGCCCTTTCCATTTGCTTGCAACCCCACGAGGGATTTCATCTTCGTTTTCAGACCAAGTTGCCCGGAGCCGGTATGCGCACCCGAGACGTAGATATGCGTTTTCATTTCTCGACAGCCTTTGGCGAAAAGGCCCTGCCCCAGGCCTACGAGCGTCTACTGCTGGACGCTATTTTAGGCGACGCGTCACTGTTTTCGCGCGAGGATGAAATCATGGCCTCCTGGCAACTCACCGACGCCATCATCCAAGGCTGGGAATCGGACGACGGCCCGCCTCTCAGCTTCTATGAACCTGGCAGTTGGGGTCCAGTCGCCGCCGATAACCTTCTGGCAGCCAATGGGCGCGTTTGGAGCAGCGATTGTTACCACGACCAAAGCAATGGCGCTCCGGCCGAACCAACCGCAACAAGCCGGTAGCCATATTTGTAGCGGCATCAGACTATGAAGTTTTCGGGGTTGTGGCAGGCTCACGCCAGAGCTTTTCAATGCAGGCGTCGTATGCGACAGCCTTCCTGGCTATGCCTTTTTGCGTGGGAAGGCGCAAACATTGCACTCGTTACACAGAGCTTCGGCCTGGGCGGGAGAAAGCTGGCCTTTTTCGGCGCGACGCGCCACCAGTTTTGCCACATCCTCCTCAGACATCATATTCAATTTCCCCAGCTCCGCCAGAGTTTTGGTAATGATGGCGGTATGCTCTAACTTTTCGAGTTTGAGATATGCATCCCAGGCGCTGGTTCCAACCGTAACACTGCCGTGCCGTTGTAAAATGAGGGCATCATAATGCTCGATGATGCCCGCAATAACCTCGGCGCCTTCAATGGAGGAAGGTGTGGCGTATTGGGTGGTGGGGATGAGCCCCATGGTGGCCACCACCTCGGGCAAAATGCACTTGGCCAGCGAAATGCCTGCAATAGAAAGAGCCACAGCCATGGGAGGATGGGCGTGAACCACACTGACGATGTCGGAGCGGCGGCGGTAGGATTCAAGGTGAACAAAAACTTCACTCGAGGGGCGCAACGCACGGTTTGCGCCATATAGCGGGCCAACGATGTTGGCGTCCCAATCGATGACCAGGAGCTGGTCAGGTTGCAAAAAACCTTTCGAAAAGCCGCTGGGCGTCACCAAAAAACGATCGTCAGCCAACCGTACACTGACATTCCCATCGCCGGCGGAGATATAGTCTTTTTCCCACATAAGACGACAGACCTTGATGATTTCCTGTCGCCATTCTTGTTCTGTGCGTCGTTTAGAAGAAGCGTCGAAGCTTCCTGCGTAAGAATAGGCCATTGTATGCGTCTGCGAAGGTGGGAGGACAAGCCAAGCTTGTCCGAGAATAAGAGAAGATGATGCAGTAAGTGTGCTGGAAGAAGTATAGCAGGAAATGGTCTCAGGAAAAAACTTTGATGTTTTTAGATTTCATGGAGGGCAACCCCAATGGTTTCCATAGGCGGCTAGACCTTATGAAAAGAATCCTGTCGCTTCCGCCAGTTTTATTGACGCTTATTGCAAAATCGTTTATCATTAGGATAATTTACCACACATTTCATAGTAGAAGAGCATTCTCTCAGGGCACGAAAGGTATGGACATTGCGGATGACATCGAAGAAAACGTAAATACGCTTTGGCGGCGAACAAAAGAAGTTCGCGGCCTATCCATATCATATTCCCAAACGATGCCGTGGCAGCAGAGGAAGTTGCAGTGATTGTATCCAGGTTGCGCCCTGCGCCAATTCATTCAAGGAGTTTTTAGTATGAAATCAAGGTGGATCACATTTCTGCTTTTTGTGTTGTTTCTGGCTGTTTCGCTCGTCTTCAGCATTGCGCCAGTTATGGCATTGCAGGAAGCAACATCAACGGATCAAGCTGACACGATGCAATCGCCCACTGATTTCAACTGCGCCGATGTCACCGATGTCCCAGAAAGCGAATGCAACGCCTTGGTGGCGCTGTATAATGGAACAAAAGGAGACAGCTGGATTAACAGCACGAATTGGCTTTCGACGACGCTGGTCTGCTCCTGGTATGGGGTTGGTTGCACGGCCGGGCATGTCACGGCGCTAAACCTGCCCGCCAACAAGCTCGATGGTGAATTGCCCACCGAAATCGGTGATCTAACAGAGCTCAGCCAGCTGTTTTTGAGCGCCAACCCCGACCTCACAGGCCAACTCCCCACCTCTATTGGAAATCTAACAAAACTAAAGCAGCTTTACATCAGCAGTTGCGCCCTGTATGGGGAGCTACCCGCGCAACTGGGAGATCTCGATGCGCTGCTTACTCTGGACTTGAGCAGCAATCAGTTTAGCGGTTATCTGCCAGCCGAATTGGGAGACATGGCCGCCATTCAAACCATTGACTTACATGGCAATTACAACTATGGAGACGTTCCCGCCGAGATGGGGAATCTCTCCACCCTGACATCCTTAGATATTAGCGAAAATCAACTCGACGGCACGCTGCCCGATACACTGGGGAATCTGAGCGCCCTCACCACACTGAATCTGCGCAAAAACTACCTTAGTGGCTCCATTCCCACTACATTGGGCAATCTCACTCATGTCACTTCGCTGAATCTACAAATGAACAGCCTTAGTGGCAGCATCCCCTCCGAATTGAATGGTATGACCAGCCTGCAGACGCTACATCTGGACCACAACCAGCTCAATGGCGGCATTCCTGCCGAACTTGGCGACATTGGTTCGTTAAGAGAACTTTATCTTGACCATAACCACCTCAATGGAGCAATTCCGCCCGAGCTTGGAAATTTGAGCCACCTGGAAAAACTGCGTCTCAACGACAATGAGCTCACGGGCGCGTTGCCGCCCGAGTTGGGAGATCTGGCAGTGGTGACCGAGTTGAATCTAAAACACAACCAGTTGACAGGCTCCATCCCCACCGAATGGAGCGGGCTGACCAGCGTGCGCACCCTGGACGCCTCGCTCAATCAGATCACGGGCACGCTGCCTGCCGAAATTCAGGATATGGTCAACCTGAAGAAACTGTATTTGAATGATAACCAAATCGAAGGCGGCGTTCCGTTGGAACTCACGAATTTGCAAAACCTTGAGATACTGAGCCTGAGCAACAATCAGTTGACCGGTACGATTTTACCTGAATTCGGTAATATGGATACACTTCAGGAATTGCTGTTGAGCAACAATCATCTCACGGGCACGCTGCCTGCCGAACTGAGCCAATTAGCGCAACTTCAGATTTTCGAAACGGCCGATAATCAGATCACCGGCGCCATCCCCACTGAGTATGGCAACCTCAGCCAGTTGAGCCGATTGGTGCTTTCACGCAATCAAATCACCGGCGCCATTCCCGCCGAATTGGGCGGGCTGAGTCAGATGACCACGCTGGACTTGGATGGCAATCAACTGCGAGGAGGTCTGCCTCCTGAATTTGGCAACCTGAGCAAACTGCAGGAATTGCTTGTCAACGACAACGTAGACCTCAGCGGACCAATCCCCCTGAACTACGCCAACCTGGACACCAGAATCTTCGAACGATTCTACTACGACAACACCCATTTATGTGAACCCCCCGACGAAACATTCCAGCAATGGTTGGATGATGTTAGATACGTCCATCATGATGGCATCAACCGCTGTTTCGTCGATCTTACCATCCACAAAGCGGCCCCGGGCATTACGCTTAATTGGACGCATCTTGGCGGAAATGTGACCACTTACAACGTTTATCGCAGTACACAACCCTATTTTGAAATCCAGGACACCCTTCTCTTTACGCAAGTCATTGCGCTGGAAACTACAATCAACATCACCTTTACAGACGCAACAGCTTTCGACGATATTCCTACCAACCATTACTACACCATCGCCGCCATCGTTCCTCGCGACGAGCCTGTCGTTGCGGATGGATGGAAGGGGGCGTTTGGTTTCCAACTTGTCATAGGCGAGCCTTAAGTAGATGTGCATTTGAAACTTGAGAAAAACGCCGACGCATTCAGGCGAACATGGACGAAGATTGACGATGGTTCGCTTCGTCCCCCCTCCTTTTTTCGTCACTTTTTGTCCTGATGAGTTGTAATCGTCTACAAGGCTAATTTTCAATTCATATCATTCACTACTTAATCGATTTTTCTCAAACAAAAACCCAATCGAACTTGGAGATACACCAATGCACCAGCACACCCCAAAAACGCTCCGGTTTTCATCAAGCAGCCGCAAAATTATTTTGTTCAGCCTTTTGTTGGTCGCGCTTTCGCTGACCGCGATCACCGCTTATGCCGCCTGGTACACCATCAACACCAACGATCACCAGGTCGATAGCAACTGGACGAGTGTAGGAGAATGGGACTCCTCGTTGGCCTGCGATGATAGTAGCATCGACGATCGATATGAAATAGATGCGGCCTATGTGACTCAAGATGGCACAACCATGTACTACCGCCTGGATACTTGCGCCGTCCCCAACATCAATATCATCCGGGTGTTCGCCGCCGTCGACTGTAACAATGATGGCGATGTCGAAGATCCGATGCAAAATGGCAATAGTTTTACAGGCGACCGCATCCTGGTTTATCGCCCCAGCGGATCAGAGGGCATCATTATGTATGACGGCACCTTTGCCACCGATCCGAATAGTGCGGAAGCTGTGGCTCAATTTACAGATGCCACCCTGGGAGAGTGGATTTCGCAAAGTGGACATTACGTCTTTGAGTGGAAGATGAACTTGCAGGCTTTTTATCCGGGTTGTCGGGGTAGCGCCAGTGATGTGCGGGTGGCTGTGGGCACCATCAACACGCAAAGTAACACTCAGGAAGATAGTTCATCCCTGAACACATGGAATAATCCCATGGATTATGGCGACGCGCCAGGAGCGTGGGACTACCAGCACGAAACATGCACAGGTTATCACACTGTTTTGCCCGCGCCCTGTGATGGCCCGCGGCATGGCAACCTGGCGAGTGGTTTCATGTTGGGCACGGCCATCGATCCTGACGAAGGTGGCGGCCAACCCGCGACAGCTGCACAGGATGACGACACATCGGGTGCGACGCCCGATGATGAAGATGGCGTAGAAGCCACTGCTGGTGTGGTGTGGACGCCGGGCGGCAGCGGCTCTATCGATGCCTTCGTCAGTGGCGGCAACGGCTATCTCAACTGCTGGATCGACTGGAACGATGACGATGATTTCGACGACAGCGGCGAACACATCATCAACGACCAGTCTGTGACAGAAGGAGAGAACACCCTCACCTTCTCCGTGCCTGCCAGCGTCAACTTTGCGTCCACTCCAGCTCTCTACACCCGTTGTCGATTGGCGCCCAACAGTGGCGAAGCCACTTCGGACACCGGCCCCGTGTGGGGTGGCGAGGTGGAGGATTACCGGTGGCTTCCCCAGGCTGTTACTGCAGACATCGATCTGGCCAGCCCCGATGTCAGCGTCTCATGGAACAACCTCTCTCAATACACCGATTATCTGGTCTATCGCTCCACCAGCCCCTACTTCTCCATCGCCAGCGCCACGGGCCTGGGACCTATCAGCACCAGCCCCTATACCGATAGCGGCGTTGCAGGAGACGCCACAGATGACAACTACTTCTACAAAGTTGTGGGCCGCAAAACTGTAGATGGAACCCTGATGGAATCCACGCCATCCAACGAAGTCGGCCTCTTCGAATTTGCCTTGACGCCCGGTAGTTGACATCAACCTCAGGAAACCAAAATCTCAGGATGGTCGCGTTGTTGCGTAGCGCGGCCGACTTGAGTCGGCTTGGAGTGCGGAAAAGCGCCTCAATTTTCCAACGTCCACGTTTCGATTCTCCATAGCCGGGAATTTAGAATCGTGGTATGATAACCTAACTGCTATTTTTAGTAGATCACGATTTGCCATGATGCGCAGAGCCAGATCCGTGATCCGGCAGTGATTCGAGCATCAAACCCGCCGGATTGCGAATCCGGCTGGACACATACTCTCGCAATCGTGATCTACTGATTTTGATTATTTTCCGTCACCCAGAGGAAGGCGATGATGATGTCCAACCATTTCATAAAATCCGTCCGCAGCCGATTGGCCATGCTCCTTGGCCTGAGCCTGATGGTGAGCATGATGATTGCAGTGGCGGCCTTCGCCGTCCAATACACCATCAACACCACCGACAACACCACGGCAGAATGGGATAATCAGGGCATCCCCGTCTTCCAAACAGACGCCACCGGAGACACCACCAACAATGGAAATGTCAGGGATGATATCACCGAAACCAGAGTCGCTACGGGCAACGACGGCAAACTATATTTTTTGATGCAAACGAATGGCAGCCCCGCGGTCAACGATCTCAATCATTCGGCCGCGGCCTACATCGATTGCGATCGTGATGGCGTCACCGGTGAACAAGGAGACCGGCTGGTCACTTACATTCCCCATTACAGCCCGCTAGGTATTGGCTCAGGAACAGAACGCATCACTTTATGTGAGGGCAACGAAGCTCAATGCGCCGCCTTGGGGCCCGATGCGGGCCAACAAGTGGGCGATCACATCGAATGGGGCGTCACCATCACAGATTTGCCCGCGGGATGCCAAAACAATGTCGACATTAAATTCTACTCAGCCATCGCCGTCTTCGGATCCCAATCCACTGTCCTCGACGAGACCTCACTCAAAGGCTGGAACATCCCCACTCCGGTCACGCTGTCCCAGGTGCATGGTCACACGGCGCTGTCCTGGGGATGGGCGCTGATCGCCATTGTCAGCATGATGCTGTTGCCTGGTATTTTATTCTTCTGGCGCAGCCGACGCCAAACCGCCTGAACATCCCCGTAGGATCGATGTCTGCAACGCCCCGGTGCAACGCCTCATTGGGGCGTTTGCCATTGCCACAACTGCAACGAAGAGATATCGCCTTTCAGCGCCAAAGCAGCAACATAACCAGAACCCACAGGCAATTCCGCCAACCTCCACGAATCGACTTCTTGCGGCGCATCGCGCAACCACAACACGCGTGCGGGTTCATGGGGATGCAAGGATACAGAAAAACTCTCCAGGGGAAAAGAAACGCCCATACCAACCGCCTTGATAAACGCCTCCTTTCGGGTCCAACATAAGAAAAATGCCTCGGTGCGCAACGAGGCAGGCAATGCCAACAGCGCATCTACCTCAGAGGCCGAGAAAAAACGTCGAGCTATCTCTTCGCCTCCAAAATCTTTTCGAACTTGCTCCACATCCACCCCCACCGGTCCGATCGCCGTCACAGCTAACAATGCCCACTCGCCCGAATGACTGAGATTAAATTGCAGCCAGTTATCGGCATCCATCAGGTGAGGCTTACCATAAGCATTGGCCCCAAAGGAGATCGTGTGGGGCGAACGGGCCAAATAGCGCGCCAGGATGTCTCGTAATGCGGCGTGCGCCACAACGAAACGACGAAAGCCGCGCTCGAAGCGAAACCGCCGCGCGCGCGTTTGCTCATCTGCAGATAATAATGACATCAAACGCTCCACCATCGCGCGTGGCTGTTGTAACGCCACTCGCCACACATGCACCGCTCCTGGCATCAGAATCGCATTCGTCAATGGAGCCCAGTGCTGCGCTTCGTGGAGAGCGTTATGGTCCATGAACCGAGAGAAGTGGAGCGAGCGCTAGGCCTGATCCGCGGCTTCCGCCTGTTTACGTAAACTCAGAGGACGCATATCTGTCCATACTTCCTTGATGTAATCCAGACATTCTTGCTTAGAGCCGCTCTTGCCCACGGAGCGCCAGCCCGCGGGCAAATCTTTGTCGACAGGCCAGATGGAATATTGCTCTTCATGATTCACAACAACGTTGTAGATGGTGGCATCTTCACGCTCGGACATCTTAGCAATACCTCCAGGATCATTTCACGACCAGCCCATTGCCACATATACAGGCTGGATATTCACTATTAGTATGCCTAAAATCGCCAAAAACACAAAATTCAGCGCTTATGGTTTGGCAGCAAGATCACTCAACGCCCCAATGCGCTCGAGGCTCTCCTGCAACGCCAGAATGATCTCTTGATTCGGCAAAGACCACTTGAGCGAAGGCATCATCACGATAGTGGTGTGGTCATCCCAAATCTGATAATGCAATCCAAATTCGCGAGCATAAGGCAGACGAATGCCAGGACGTCCAACCACGGGGATTTCAGGATAGATGGCAGGATGTGAAGCAATAACATCGACATCTTTCTGCTCATATCGACCAAACAACCGCAAAATTCCCACCGTCAGCGCCAACACCCCCATACTCCACGCCCGCCCAAAGCCTTTTTGGGTGGACATGAAAAGGGAAAGGATGTTGCGCAGGGGGAAGTAACTTCGTTTGGCCCGCACCACCTGCTTTTGCGATTCATTGGCATCGGCCAACAGACGCATCGCCACATCTGCTTCGACTTCATCGCCCAACACATAATCGATAAATTGATTCATCTCGGGCGTGGTTACGATTTCGGTCAAAACGCCCATGCAGCAGTATTTCGTCATCGAAAGGAACTGAGCGATGTGCACGGGGCGTTGGACGAGTTTGCGCGTGGCCATAGCCAAGGCGACAATAAATGTAGGAACCGGCGGCAATTCGCGCTGCGCAAAAAAGGTTTTTCCAAATCCGGGCAAGAGAAAGGTGGCGTCGGCATCGCCTCGCACCCATTCCAGATCTTTACGAGCTTGGGCCACGGCTTCGGGCGGCACATTCCAGCTCAATGCTTTGGCGGGAGTCAAAGGCTTTTCGGCAGCAGGCAGCGGGTGAGGAACCGCGACATCAAGAGCCCGACGCTGAATCTCCGCCACACCTCGCATCATGGTGTTGCCATCCACATACGCGTTGAAGTTGCAGATGGCGGTGGCTTTGGCGTTGCCAAACACCACCAGCTGCAAACTGCTGTTATGCCAACGGTTATCGGGATTGCCAGTATGCGAAAGATAGCCAGCCTCGGCGTCGTCTACCGGTTTGCTATCCAGATCCAGACACAGAGTGAGCAAGCTGTGGCGCATGGCTTCCAACGAAACTCGATTGGGCTCGAGTTGCTGCATCCGAGAAAAGGCCCGCACCTGCGTCTTGGCCGTGCCGCTGGTAAGAATCCCGGGCGAGAGTTCATCATCGGCCAGGGGATGAGCCTGAGCCTGGGCCACGATGGCACGCAGTGCTGCAACGACCTGAGCAAGCGTGGTCTCACGGCTGAGATCCCCCACATCCAACAAGAAAAAACGCCCACCCACGGCGACGGTAATCTGCGTCACGCGATCGGTTTTGAAGATGCGGGGAGTTGTGCCATCGACAATGAGACTCGTTCCGAAAAGGTTGGGGTATTGCCCCATCTCCAGAGGTTGACCGCGCAATTCATCCTGAGATAAACGGGCGGTCATGATATCGTCTCGCAAGTGGCGGGCGGCAAAGAGCAAGGTAGCGGCCCGTTCCACAGGTTCGAGTGGTCGTGGATCATCCGCCATGACCAGGGTGGCCGCAATAACAGGCGCAAACAGACCGGGACCGCGCAGATTCTTGGTACGCAACAGATCGTCGATGTGTGCGGGGAGATCACGCTGAAAGGATTTGAATCCCATCAAGCGGGTGGCAATATCTGCCAGGGTATAGGAGAAACGTCCAGGCTTGACGCCCAAACTTTCTAGGGCGCGACGATCGTCAGGATCGGGCAAAGGAACGCTGGGGGGCGTAACATAGCCCGGAATATGTTCATAAATATCATGGGTGCGTTCATAATCTCTGGTCAAAATGATACCCTCCTGGGCCGAGCAATAGCAGGTCAGCACGCGATAACAACCCTGACCGATAACAACGGAAACGCAGATAATGGCGTCGCAACAACGCTTATGTCAACACCTCTTGTATCTGCATCAAACTCTGGCGCACCATGGCTATGAACGCTTCATTGTCCAAACGCCACTGGTCACCAGGCATGATAGTCAACACAATGCGATCCTCAAAAATCTGATAATGCAGCCCAAAATGCTGGGCGTAGGGCAATTTTACGCCAGGACGCCCCAACACCGGCACCTGGGGATAGATAGCGGGATGTGAGACCACCGCCTGCCGTTTGATGGGGCGAAGCAGGCCGGTCAGACGCAGAATCGCCACAGCCATGGCGAAGATGCTCGCGGCATATAATCTTGCCAGGCCCTTGCGAGTGCGCAAGAACATGCCGATGATCTCGATGGTTGGATAGTGCGAGCGGGCGCGACGACTGGCTTCCACCTGCGAAGTGATGGCTTCTTCCAGATACGCTCGGGCCTGGCTTTTGTCTACATCACCTGATTCGACATATTCGACGAAACGAAATACTTCAGGAGTGGTCACGCTGGCAGTGGTTAAATCCATGCAGCAATACTTCGAAAGCGCCAGAAACTGCTCGATTCGCACCTTCTGACCAGCAGCCTTTTTGGAGGCCATTGCCAACGCTGTGATGAATGTGGGAACAGCTCGCACCCCAGCCTTGGCGAAAAAGTCACGACCGAAACCATCGATCTCAAAAGTCGCCTGCTGATCATCCTCCACGGCTGCGATGTCTTTCCTGGCTGCTTCCAAAACATGTTCATCCAGTTGCCAATTCAGCTTTACAAATGAAAGGGGAGGTAACGGTGCATTACCGGGGTTCACGATTGCGGCTTCGCCCCGCTTCTGAATCTCAGCCACGCCTCGCACCATGGTGTTGCCATCCAGATATGCGGTGAAATTGCAGATGCCGCAGGCTCTGGCATTGCCAAAAACCACCAACTGAAAACTGGCATGATGCCATCGATTCCCCCAATTTTTGCTATGGGCCATGAGCGCAGCATCAGCATAGGTTTTCGGATGCTCATCCAGATCCAGCGCCAACGTGAGAAAGCTGTGGCGCAAAGCCTCAAGATTTTCGGCATTCTCAGGATATGCGCGCAATGCCCGCCAGCCAGCAAACTGGGTGCGATTGGAGGCTGCAGTGAGCATCCCCGGAGAAGGCTCCTCAGCATCTGCCGAACGGGCATCGGCCACAATACGCTCCAGTGCTGCTGTCAGTTGTGCGGAGCTGATCTGATCCCAACCATCTTGCCCAATATCCAAAAGATAATAGCGATTGCGAACGATGACCGTAATCTGGTTTTGCCGGGCTGTCTTGGCCAATCGCACCAACTTCCCTTCAATCCACAAACTCGAACCAAAGAAGTTGGGGTATTGCCCCATCTCTAGCACCTCATTGCCATAGATGTCGGGCGGAAGCTGAGCCGACATCACATCTTGATAAAAGCTGTGTGCGCCTAGGAGCAAGGTTGTGGCCCGCTCCAGGGGGTCCAGGTCTCGAGTATCATCCTTCATGGCCAATGTGGCCGAAATGACTGGAGCGTACAGTCCCGGTGTGCGCTGATTGGTGGAACGTAAATAATCCTCCAGGGTATCAGGCAGTTGTTTGCGAAACGTGTTGAACCCCGAAAGAGACATAGCCAAGCGCACCACAGCTCGGGAGAAAGAGGTTTGCCGCAGTCCGAAGGCGATCTCCAGATCAGAAAAATCATCAGGAGCGGGCAATGGCATCATTGGGGGCTTGGAGTAGCCCTCAATGTGCTCATAGACATCTTGGGTTCGCTCGAGAGTCATATCAACATCCATATGTTCTGTCACCTCAAATGAGATATGGTGCAAGTTCTCGCGCCAGGGCTTGTAGTAACAGCCCTCGATTGGTATTGAGATAAAAATGATCGCCCGGGAACATGCGCACGCGGAATCCTGCCGTGGTGTGTTCGGCCCAGGCTTCAAGCTCTTCCCGGTTGATGAATGGATCGCCCAGGCCGCCAAAGGCTGCCATTGGCGCGGCCAGCGGGGCTTCGGGCTGATATTCGTAAGTCTCGCTCAGTTGAAAATCGGCGCGCAAAATGGGAATCAGAAGACCCAACAATTCTTGATTCTGCAATATCTCGTCAGGCGTGCCATTCAGTTTGCGCAACTCTGCAATAAAGGCCTCATCGGGCAACGCATGAATAGGCGGCCGACGGTCGGGAATTTGAGGCGCAGAATGGCCCGAGACAACAAGATGCAGCGGCAGCCGATCATAATCACGGCGCAAACGACGGGTCAGCTCAAAGGCAACCATCGCGCCCAGACTATGGCCAAAAAACGCGAATGGCCGATCCAGATAACCTTCAAACTGTGGCGACAATGCGTCCATCAGCGCGTCCATGCGGGTGATTGCAGACTCTGCCATACGCGTCCCCCGCCCAGGATACTGCACAGCACACACCTCGATGGCAGGCGGCAAAATGCTTGCCCATTGATAAAAAATATTGGCGCCCGCGCCAGAATAAGGAAAACAAAAAAGCCGTATTCGAGCCCGGGGTTGGGGTCGCGAAACCACAAACCAGGGATTGCCAACACCAAAAGATCGCATCAGACAACAACCTCCTCCACTTCAACCTCTGTGATCCCATCCTCGCTCCCGGGAACTACCTCCTCGGGCGTTTTGGGCTTGGCCTTATAATCGAAGGATAACAAATCCAGGGTGGAACGACTGCTCAACATCAGCAACGAAAGTAAGAACATGATAACGCCACTGCCTACAAAAATGAGCCGAATGTTTTTATGGAGCAAGTCGATGATTACACCAGCAAATCCCAGAGCCAGAGGAGCCAACGCCCCCGACATGGCCGCCAACAATCCGAACACTCGCCCGCGAATATCACTCGGCGTGCTCACTTGCATAATCGAGGTGATGTGAACCTGAACATAGCCGCTGGCTATGCCGTGCGCCGCCATCAACGCCGCCGCCACCCAGATATTGGGAGCCAGCCCCAAAGAGCCATAGAAAACAGCCTGCACCAGAATGCCAACGAACATGACTCGAGCCCTGCGTTTGGTGGACAAATTGAGCGCCCCGGCTAGCACAAAGCCTAACATCGAACCAAAGCCATAGAAGGAAAGTAAAATGCCATACCAGGCAGGCCCCACATGCATGACATCCTGCACATAGAAGGTGAGTAAAATAACAACAGGCGCGCCAAAAAACGTGAGCAACATGGAAAGCAACACAAAATTGCGCAAGCCCGTTCGACGCCACACATAGTGCATTCCTTCCACCACATCCCGTTTGAACGCATTGAATTTATCCTGTAACCCAGTTTCCTGACTCGGAACATGCTGCGGAAACCGCACAAAGAGCTCGGCGCCCGAAGCAAAAAGAAAACTGAACGCGTCGAAAAACAGCAGCACCAACCCTCCTACTGCGCCATAAACCACCCCGCCCACGGTCAGGCCCAAAATGGCGGAAATCTGGTTCGAGAGCTGGCCCAGAGAGTTGGCGCCCGCCACCCGCTCTTTGGGAACAAGATCAGGAATAACTGCTGAAATGGCTGGGCCAAAAAAGGAAGTGATGATGGCCGAACCCACCGAAACAGCCAGCAGCCAGCCCAAAATCAGCGTGGTGGCCTGGGGCTGCTTCCACATCAACAGTGCCAGACTAAGAATGAACAAACCGCGCAAAAAATCGCTGAGAATGATAATTTTCTTGCGAGAATAACGATCTGCGAAGACGCCTCCTACCGGCCCCAACAAAATGGCGGGAATACCGGTGATCAACGCAAATGCGCCCATAATCGAGGCGGATCCAGTCAGTTCTTTCACTGTGAACAACAGCGCAATTTGAAAAGCCTGAGTGCCCAGCTTGCTGATCAGTTGGGCCGACCACAGGGTCATGAAATTTTTATTGAACAACTTCGTTGGTTCTCGCATGTAAACTCCTGCGTTGAAAAATAGATTTTGACGTCGATGGCGAAAAAGACGTCGGTGACGATCCTATTCGAATTTGCGGTCTGCAAGACAGGGAACGCGCAAAATAAGGGCATACCACACATCACGTTGCACGCTTCATTGATATTGACGTGTATGCACGGGCCATCGGTCTGCCTTGAAATTGCAAAACGTCCGATGATCGCTATTCATTGTCTTGCGACAAATGCGACTCCGCCGCATCGACGAGAAAGTAAAGAAACATATCACGCTTCGTAGCCGAATGCGTCGAACATGGGTTGCCAGGCCCGGGCCAGTCGCTGCTTCAGTTCATCTGGCAAAGGCTGGTGCGGATTTTTCTGATACCCAGACATGGCCTCGATATATCGTCTGAGTTTTGGCTCGACCGCGGCAAAGCCATCCAGGCTAAGCTGTGCATAAATTTCGCGCACCTGTCCCAGCATGTCCTGCTCCAACTCCTCGAAGTGCAGCTCGTGTAAATGTCCTGGCGGAATCAAATCTCGTTCAGCCAGATACGCTTCGTACATCTGCCGGTAACGACGGATGATGGCATCATCCAGATGCACATCGCTGGCAGTTTGCACCCGAATGCGAGCCACCGCAGTGCGATAAAGCTTTTGGGTGGAGCGAAACACCTGGTAGGGATGTCGACTGATGTGGATAAAATGGGCGTCGGGGAACATCTCCAGCAACAAACGAATACGGGCTGTGTGTTGAGGCGATTTCAGCACCAGGCGCTTTTCATGACAGCAAGAGAGCTTCTTCAGAAAGAAAAGAAACGCCTGGCGCCAAGCATCCACCTCAACTTCTGACGCCTCTCGAAATGTGAGGTAGCGGTCGTAAAACTCAGCTCGACGGGGAAACATCCACCCTAACACCGGAGAACTCAAACTGAGCACAGCCAGAGCAAATTCATCCTCACCCGGGCTGTCGTAACCCACCTCCATGTTGTCCATAGGGCGTTTTTCCGTCTCAGCTCCGACAAGTCTTTTTTTTATGATCTCGTCCAGCGAAAGAAAAATGTGAGGAAACGTCACCTGAAACTGATTGGGATAAGCGAATCGATCATCCACAGCCAACAGACTGTGTAGCAGCGTTGTGCCGCTGCGCCAATGTCCCACCACAAAAATGGGAGGACGAACCACAGTTGATTTGATTTTTGAGCCAAAGCGCTTCATCTCTTTTGATCGAAGTCTGGAGTTTCGAATCGACAAAACAGTGGCCAGCATCCATTGATCACGATACGTCCACGAGAGGGCAAAACGATTCGCTCTCACCAGTCGAAGCCAATCGCCTAATGTGAAACCGACCAGGGTATTGATGCCGCTACTCTTATCCGCGTTGGTCATGATGTAATGAATTACTCCTTTTGATGAAATAATGAAAGCTGTCAAGGTTATTCTAGTACTAAGTCAAGTCTGCTTTGAGGGAAGAAGACGGCGGCCGACCCGACAGGCCGACTGAAGTCGGTCTCTATAGGCCTCTGGCCAACGGACGGCCTACGCCGTCCCTTCACCAACCAGAGACGGTCGACGGAGGTCGACCGCTGGCGCAAAGCGCCTGGAGAGTCTGAGTTTACTCGATGGTAAAGGCCACGGCCACAAGAGGATTTCCATCAAACCACATTTGACTGAGTACTAGCTACCTGACACAAATTGGCTTTGTTAGCCGTCACTGGCCGCATGAATTCGGTTCTGGGGTTGCGTCCTTTGCTTCCTCCCCTGCTCCGAGACGGGCGGGAGAGGAGATGCGGAAAGGAATGACCTGCGCCGCCCGTCCCTCTGCGGGGAGGGTGCTCCCAACCGCGATTTTGACATCTTTATTTTTGAAAGCAGAGCTGTCAGCGCAGGCTGACAGGCGGTCGCAGGTCCTCAGTCCTGATTTCACTCGGTGGACCATTGGGTATGAAATTTGTGTCTGGTTGCCAGAAGGTTATTTTGTCGATAACTGTAACTACTAACGTACCCGACTTCAATCACCACAAAGGCGCAAAGACACTAAGAACACCACGAATTTCAAAGCTTTTTCTTTTCTTCGTGCCTTTGTGGCTTCGTGTCTTCGTGGTTTCCAGCCGGGCTACCTTAGTAGTAACCGATAACTAATGAATTCACTCAGCCAGAAAGAATCGTTACACGATCCTCCAATCTTTGTTTTTCAATCGTCCGATCGTCTGTGGTGTGCGTTCAAAAAGACGCCCTTGTGAGCACGCTCATCTAACAGATGGGAAAGCAACTGAACGATTTCCTGCTCATATTGTTCAGCCCATTGCTGGATGGTCTCTCGCCGATATTGCTTACGGCTGTAAACGAATCGGATATGCAATTCACCTTCGCTAACGATGGTGATGATGCTGATGGCTGAAGCCCGAGTACTGGCCGGGTCTTGCTCTGGCCCCACTTTCTCCTCTGCCATGCGCATCCTTCGGGGAATGACGCTGCTAAGTGTTTTACGAGCCTGAGTCATCAGAGCAGTCAGCCGCCCCGAGCGTTTGCCTCTTCTTGCGTCTACGCCATGATGCTGGCTGCGGCTGCCAAAGACGCCAAAATAGTTGAAGCTAATCTCAGGGGCAGGGATGGTGGACATCTGACGTCGCACCAGCTCATCCTCATGCAGATAACGCAAAAGCCCATAACCGATGCCCGAATTAGGTAAATTTTCCAGGAGGGAACGCGTCTGTTGCACTTGTTCAGCCACTGACGCGCCCCGATCCAACCGCAACATCACCGGGAAACTGGTGGTGAACCAGCCGATGGTGCGGGAGATGTCCAACTCGGGGAAGATATCCTCCCGTCCATGTCCGCGCATCTCGATGAGCCACTGATTGCCCTCATTGTAACGTCCCAGCCATCGCACCAGTGCGGTGAGTAAGGCTTCGTTGGTCTTGACGCCAGTGCGGGCCGGAAGTTCCGTCAGCAAGCGGTGGCTTTGTTTCGCATCCAACGAGACGGTAAGATTTTCCGCATCGCCGAAGGTGTTATCGCCTTGAGGATTCTCCGCAGGCAGGCGGGCGGGGGCAACATCTTTGAGCTGCAACCAAAAATCGAGCTCATCTCGCACCTCTTTAGTCTGGGCGTACTCGTGCAAACGCCGGGCCCAAAGCAGGAAGGACGTGGTGGGGGCAGGCAACCGGGGCGTACGGCCTCGATCGAGCTGGCGATAAAGGAGCATGAAATCTTCGAGAATGATTCGCCAGGAAATGCCGTCGATGGTGAGATGATGGAAGATAAATAACAGACGGGCGGGACGTCCTGCACCCGGATTGAAGAATACCACACGGAAAACAGGACCTGTCAGAATATTCAGGCTGGCCTGGAGGCGCGTAGCATGGTCCTCGATTGTCTGACTCAGTTTATCATCCTCCACCTCCTCGAGATCCACCACCACAAAAGGTTCATCCTGAGGGTCTTCGGTCAGATATTGCAGCCATCGATCCTGCTGCTGGGTAAATCGCAATCGCAATGCATGATGATGCTCCTGCAAGGCCCGGGCCGCTTGGGCCAAAACGTCAGCATCCAACGCTCCATGAATCTCCAACATCATAGAGGTGTTCCAATGATGCGGGCGCTGGCTGAAATGCTCGAAGAACCAATGTTGGATAGGAGCCAGAGGGGCCTGACCAGTGACGGCTTCAGGTGCGGCCATAGAAGGTCGACGTTGCGCCACTGCCGCGGCCATGGCTGCCAGAGTGGGAAACTGGAAGAAATGGCGTGGAGCCAGGGCCAGACCTATTTGTCGCGCCTTGCCCACCACCTGAATGCTCATAATGGAATCACCGCCTAGCTCAAAGAAATCATCGAACCGCCCCACACGCTCCAATTGCAGCACATCTTTCCAGATGCGAGCCAAAATCTGCTCCAATTCTGTTCTAGGCGGCTCATAGTCTTGCCTGCCCGCGGGCGCTTCCACCTCCATTTGCGCTAGCCGCATCCGATCCACCTTGCCACTGGGCGTCAGAGGGAAGGAGTCCAGGGGAATGAACTGGGATGGAATCATGTAATCGGGGAGCCGCTCACGCACGAACTCGCGCAACACATCCCCAATAGGAGCCACATCGCCTTGCGGGAGGAAATACGCCACCAGTCGGGTGGAGCGTTCCTCACGTGGCGCCACAACCGCCACATCTTTGATTTCAGGATGTTGGATCAGGGCCGCCTCGATCTCGCCCAATTCAACTCGATGGCCTCGCACTTTTACCTGTTGATCACGCCGCCCCAGATATTCGATGCGGCCATCGGCCAGGAAGCGCCCGAGATCGCCAGTGCGATAAAGGCGCGCTCCAGGCTGCTGGCTAAAGGGATCTGGGATGAACTTCTCAGCGGTGAGATCAGGGCGGGCCAGATAGCCTCGAGCCACGCCCACGCCGCCAATGCAAAGCTCGCCTGGCACGCCAATGGGCGTCGGTTCCAGGGCATCATCCAGGATATGAACCTGTACGTTGGGGATGGGGCGTCCAATGGGCACAGAAGCGGTGCGGGCGTCATCCGAGGTTACAATCGCATAGGTGGGACCGATGGTGGCTTCGGTAGGGCCGTAAGCGTTGACGAATCGACGGCCCGGAGCCCAACGGTCCACCACCTCCCAGGTGCAAGCCTCGCCCGCCGAGATAACGGTTTCTAGATCGGGCAACGGCTGCGGCTCCAGCACAGCCAGCAATGAGGGGGGCAGAGTCACCACAGTAATGCGCTGCTGGCGCAACAAGTTCAGCAGATCGGGAGGAGAAAGCAATGTTTCGCGCGGACTCAGCACCAAAACGCCCCCAGGATACAAGGCCATGAAAATTTCGGAAACCGAAGCATCGAAGCTAAAAGACGCGAATTGCAACACACGTGCGTGATCATCCACCCCAAACCCACGCGTCTGGGCCCACACCAGATTGGTCAACCCGCGATGATGCAACATCACGCCCTTGGGCCGACCGGTGGAGCCCGAAGTGTAGATGATGTAGGCCAGATTATCGGGCGTAATGGTAAGAGGGAGATCAGTGGTGGGGCGGGCTGCAATTGCTGGATGGTCGAGCATGATGCGTTCGACATCTTGAATTTCATTCTGGCAGATCTGCGCCCAAACTTCATCAAACGCGCTTCCTGCCTCCGCAATCATCACCTGCACACCCGCATCTTGGATCATGTAGCGGATGCGTTCTGGAGGATAGGTTGGATCGATAGGCAAGTAGGCCGCGCCCGCCTTCATCACCCCCAACAGAGCCACGATCATATCCGCGGAGCGATTCATCAGGATGCCCACCGGGGTGTCAGGCTGCACGCCCAGAGCCCGCAAATGATGCCCCAGTTGATTGGCGCGAGCGTTCAATTCAGCATAGGTTAGCTCTATCTCATCCTGGCCAACGAAGCGCACAGCCACTGCCTGGGGTTGTGTTCGTGCATGCTGTTGGATGCGCAAGAAGACCGGCTCATGCAGAGGGACGTCGCTCTCGGTTGCATTCCAGGCCCGCACCTGTGCTATCTCAGCTGTAGACATCAGCCGCAGATGCTCGATCGACGCGTTGGGGCGAACCGCAACGTCCTCCAGCAGAGTGAGGAAATGCTCCACCATGCGCTGAATGGTCTCCTCCTCGAACAAATCGGTGTTGTACTCCATGGCCCCGGCCAGACTATCACCATCCTGAATCATCGAAAGCACCAGATCGAAGCGAGCGGTGGTGACATCGGTTTCCACCGCGCGGATGGTGAGTTCTGAAAGTCTCACTTCCTGAGTTGTGGCCGCGGCTGAATCCAGAGTGAACATGACTTGGAAGAGGGGACTATGACTCAGGCTGCGCTCCACGCCCAGATGATCCACCAGATATTCGAAGGGCAAATCTTGATGATCGTATGCGCCGATGGCGGTCTCGCGCACCCGCTGCAACAATTCGCTGAAGCTGGGAGCGCCCGAGAGATCGGTGCGCATTACTAGGGTGTTGACGAAGAAACCGATGAGTGACTCCAACTCGGCGCGGGGACGATTAGCAATGGGAGCGCCGACGCAGATATCATCCTGACGGGAGTAGCGGTGCAGCAGGGTCTGAAATGCGGCCAGCAACGTCATGAATAGGGTGACGCCTTCACGTTGGCTCAATGCTTCCAGACGCCGCACCAGGTTTGGGGGAACCGAGAAATATAAGGCGGCGCCATGATAGGTTTGCACTGGAGGGCGAGGATGGTCGCTAGGAAGCTCCAGCAAGACAGGCGCCCCCTCCAGTTGTTGTCGCCAATAGTTTAGCTCCGCTTCCAATGCCTCCCCCTGAAACCATTGTCGCTGCCAGTAGGCAAAATCGGCGTACTGGATGGGCAGCTCGGGGAGAGGGGAGGGTTTTCCTTGCCGGAATGAGCGATAGAGGGTGGCAAGCTCTCGCACAAATACCCGCATCGACCAACCATCGGAGATGATGTGGTGGAAGGTGAGTAACAGCACATGATCCTCTGTGGCCAGGCGTAGCAACCGCGCCCGGAATAGGGGACCATGATCCAGATAAAAAGGCGTCTCGGCTTCTTCTTCGGCCATGGCCTGGGCTTGCTCCTCACGTTCAGGTGCAGGCAGGAAAGAAAGATCGATGACTCGCAAGACTACCTGAGCGTGGGGAGAAATCTCTTGTCGGGGCTCTCCCACCTCGGTGATAATGCTGGTGCGTAAGGTTTCGTGCCTGCGTACGATCTCATTGATGGCCGCGGAGAGCGCCGCCACATCCAACTCCCCTTGCAATCGCACTGCGGTGGGCATGTTGTAGAAGGGGTTGCCGGGCTCGATCTGATCCAGATACCACAGGCGCTGCTGGGCAAAAGAAAGGGGTAAATCACCATCTCTGGGCGCGGGCTGGATGGGTAGCCAGGTGGAGATGCTACCCACTGGCGGCACAAAGAGGCTTGATTCATCATAACCCAGGCTGCGGGCCAGTTCGACGCCCACACCGCTAAGGAAGTTCCCGATATGTCGCTTACGCCACCGGTTGGCGGCGTTAGCGTCGATGCCTTTGTGTAAATAGAACTTGAAATCTCCCACCATCTGCATGCCGGGTTTTAGGCCCGAGGTCATACGATCGCCCAGATAGGGACGAGTCATGTCTGGGTGGTAGGTGATGCCAAGAAAATCGCTTAAGCGCTGCATTTCCTCCTGGGGGTGTCTCACCATATCCTCGTAATAAATGCGATGTTGCCTGGAGTCGGGGATATCTGCCAGGAAGTGCAAGATGTTTTGATGGCTGACAATCCAGGTGAGCTCAGCCAGTTCGCGACGGCTATATGGATGCTCGAAACGGCAAAATAGATTATCCAATCTGGCTTCGACGAAGGAATAAATGGTGGCGTAGGGATTGCGCACCAGATGGATGTACAGGGCGTTTTCGAAATCTATTTCCGCCCGCTGCAAAACATCCAGGTTCAGCGCGTAGACGGGCGTCTTGTCCACCAACAACCGTTCGCCGATCCATTCCTGCAGCAAGGCGTAAAACTGCCGGGTGCTCATGTCCTGGGTCTCATACTGGCTGAGCAATTGCTCCGCCTCAGCCACAGAAATGCCGCGGGCCTCAGACACGGCCTTGATTGCACCTTCTAGCCAGAATTCGTAACGCCCGCGAAAGGCGCGTCGTCGCTCGGACATGGTGGCGAAGGAGAGTAAATCGAGCTCAGGAGGAGCGAAGAGCTGAGGATGCCCCGCCAACATCACTCGCAACAGGGTTGAGCCAGAACGGGGCGGGGAGATGATGAACACTGCCGGAGGGTTCTTTCCTGCTGGCGCGAGCGTCTCCCTTTGCGGCGCAGCAGGAATCAATTGCCGAAAAGCGGCCACAACATCGCCATCGATGACGGTGGTGGCTTGCAGCAATTCATGACGCAGCTCATCGGGGATGGTTTCTTGTTCGCCGTGGGCGATTTGGGAGACAATGGTCGGGTAATATTCTTGCAGGTAATAGGCCAGTTCAGCCACAGTGGGCGCCAAGAAGATTGAACGCACACGAGTGGCCACCTGGAATTTCTCCTGGAGACGATTGATGAACGTTGCGGCTTGCAATGAATCGCCCCCCAGTTCGAAGAAGTTGTCATGAATGCCGACGCGTTCCACGCCCAACACTTCCTGGAACTGTTGCGCCAAAAATTCCTCCACCGGCGTGCGTGGGGCCACATAGGGTTTATCCAATTCATCTCGACGGACATCAGGCGCGGGCAAGGCTTTGCGGTCTACTTTGCCATTGGGCGTCAGAGGAAATTCATCCAGCACCACAAAGGCCGCGGGAATCATGTATTCGGGCAGGCGATCTCGTAAAAATTCCCGAAGCTCAGACAGTCTAACCTCTGTTCCCGCCGCTGCACGCACATAGGCCACCAGACGCTTTTGTCCTGGCGTATCTTCGCGCGCCAACACGATTACATCACGCAAGCCAGGGAATTCTGCCAGGTTGGCCTCAATCTCGCCCAGTTCAATACGGAAGCCTCGCACTTTCACTTGATAATCGATCCGTCCCAGGAATTCCAGTTCGCCATGAATAGTATGACGGGCCAGATCGCCAGTGCGATACATGCGGGAGCCAGGTTCAGAATTAAAGGGATCGGGCAAAAATCGCTCTGCGGTCAGGTCTGGCTGGTGGAGGTAGCCTCTGCCCACGCCTGCGCCCGCGATGTAAAGCTCACCTGGCACGCCAATGGGCACAGGCTCAAGATATTCATCCAACACATAGAGACGAGCATTGATGATGGGGCGACCAATGGGAATGGAACTTTCGTAACGTACATCAGGCGATGCTGTATAAACGCAACATCCCACCGCGGTCTCAGTAGGACCGTACTCATTCACCAACTTCACCTCGGGCGCATGTTCACGCCAGAAGGCAATATGTCCCGGCATCAGGGCTTCGCCGCCAATGATAAAGGCGCGGGTGCACGTCGCCGCCTGTTGGGGCGATATTTGTTGGCTCAACAACTCGAGATGGGCGGGAGTGAGCTTGACCAGACTGAATCCGTCGCTTTCCAACATGGCCTCGCCCAAACCTTCGATGCCTGCATCCTCCCTCACCAGACGCACCGCTCCGCCGCTGATCAGGGGAGTGAATATGCTGGTGACTGTAAGATCGAAGGAGATGGAGGAGTGAACCGGGGACCCCACGCCTTGGCCGACGGGATAAGCATGCTGACACCAAGTGAGATAGTTGACCACATTGCGATGCTCCAACATCACGCCTTTGGGTCTTCCGGTGGAGCCCGAGGTGTAGATCACATAAGCCAGATGGTGGGGCGCAGCCAGGGGGGCGGGACTGGTCGTGGGCTGAGAGACGATGGCGGGATGATCCAGAGAGATCACCAATACATCGGCCAATGCTGCTTGCAGCACGTCCCACCAACCAGCATCCCGTCGCACATCACCATCGATGAGTAATACTCGAATATTTGCATCCTGAATCATGTAGCGAATGCGTTCTGCGGGATAGGTGGGATCCATAGGCGCATACGCGGCCCCAGCCTTCAGCACTCCCAGAAGAGAGGACACAACATCGGGAGTTCGGTGCATCATGACTCCCACCAGATCATCTGGCCCCACCCCCTGACTGCGCAGAAAATGAGCTACCTGATTAGCCTGAGCGTCAAGTTGGGCGTAGGTCAGAACACTTTCGCCATCAGTGACTGCGACAGCTTGCGGAGTGCGCTGCACCTGCGCCTGCACTAGATCATGCACGCAGAGGTCAGGATAGGGTGCGGCAGTATTGTTCCATTCATGCAAAAGGTAATGTCGCTCATCTTGACTCAGCAGCGACAGGCGGGAGATGGGCAGATCTGGTTCAGCCACCAACGCGGTTAACAGATTTTGAAAATGTGCCAGCATCCGCTCGATGGTGGAGGCGGCAAAGAGATCGGTGTTGTATTCTAGAGCGCCGCTCAGGCCATCTGGCTCATCCAGCACGAACATGGTCAAATCAAACTTGGCGGCGCCGCTATGAGCCTCCAGCGGCGTTAGCAACAAATCAGACATGACCTGAGCTTCGCCCGGCCGAGCGTTTTGGATGACAAACATCACCTGAAACAGCGGAGAATGGCTCAGGTCTCGCTTCGGCTGTAGCTCGTCCACCAACATCTCGAAAGGCGTATCCTGATGCGCATAAGCGCCCAAGGAGGTCTCGCGCACCCGCTGCAACACCTCTCGAAATGTGGGTTCACCACTCAGATGGGTGCGTAACACCAGGGTGTTGACGAAAAAGCCGATGATATTTTCCAGTTCGGCCCGGGTACGGTTGGCGATGGGAGTGCCCACTACAATATCTTCTTGCCCCGAATAGCGATAGAGTAAGGTCTTGAACGCGGCCAACAATCCCATGAACAGCGTCACGCCCTCTTGCTGGAACAGCTGCTTGATGTCCGCGCTGAGCTGGGGCGAAAGCTTGAAGGCCATATAATCGCCCGCATAGGTCTGAATGGGAGGACGGGGATAATCGGTGGGCAGTTCCAGTAAGGCGGGAGCGCCCTGCAATTGTTCACGCCAATAGGCTAATTGCGCCTCCAACACTTCGCCCTGTAACCATTCCCGCTGCCAGCGAGCAAAATCTGCATATTGGATAGGTAGATCGGGCAGGGGTGAAGGTCGACCATGAGAAAAGGCGTCGTAAAGAATTGCAATCTCACGACTAAAGACATTGGCCGACCATTCATCACTGATGATGTGGTGCATGGTGGTGAGGATGACATGCTCATCTGCGGCCAGCCGCAACACCCGCATCCGCAGCAAAGGCCCTTCGGAAAGCACGAAAGGTGTGCGGGCCTCTTCGCGGGACCACCGCATGACTTCCGCCTCTCGCTTTGCGCGAGGCAGATGGCTAAGATCGACGACAGAAACATGCAACGAGAGTTGGGGATGGATGACTTGCACAGGTTTGCCATCCACCGTGCTAAAGGTGGTGCGTAAGGACTCATGCCGTCGCACCTCTTCGTTCAGGCAGCGTTCCAGGACATTCACATCCAGGGGGCCCCGAACCCGCATACCCTCAGGGATGTTGTAGTAGGGACTATTGGGCTCGAGTTGATCCAGGAACCACAAGCGTTGCTGGGCAAAAGAAACAGGTTGGGGACCCTGGCGGGGGGCAGGCCGGATGGGAGGAGGAGCCAGGCCAGCGGCGCTACGTTGGGCCACATCGACCATCTCCGCCAAATCGGCCAGGATAGAGGATTCGAAGATAACGCGCAAAGGCAATTCGATATTAAAACTTTCGCGGATGCGGGAAAGCAGCTGCGTTGCCAGCAGGCTATGCCCCCCCAACTCGAAGAAATCATCCAAGACGCTGATGTGGCTCAACCCCAACACCTCGCGCCAGAGACCGGTCATCATTTCTTCGGTGGGAGTGCGAGGAGAAACAAACTCCTTCTCACTAATCCGCTCCTCCCAGTTGGGCTCAGGCAGATGCCTGCGATCCAACTTGCCTGTGGGGGTCAGAGGCAGTTCTTCCAGCAACATGAACAAGGAAGGAACCATGTATTCGGGGAGGCGCTCCAGCAGATAGCGACGCAATTCCCCGGGTGAGGGAGAAGGCTGCTGTGCGGGCGTCACATAGGCCACCAGGCGTTTGTTGCCCGCAGGATCTGTAACCGCCACCACCGCACACTCACGCAGACCCGGATGTCTGCTCAGCATCGATTCCACCTCGCCCGGTTCGATGCGATAGCCACGAATCTTCACCTGGGTGTCCACCCTTCCCAGATACTCCAGCCTGCCATCGGGGCGAAAACGAACCAAATCACCGGTGCGATACATGCGAGCTCCAGGTTCAGCGGCAAAAGGATCAGGCAAAAATGAAGATGCCGTCAGCTCGGGCCGGTGTAAATAGCCCCTGGCCAGGGCTTCGCCGCCAATCCACAATTCTCCGGGCACGCCCACCGGCGCAGGTTGCAGATGCTGATCCAACACGTAGCAACGCACATTGGGCAAAGGCAGGCCAATAGGAAGCTCCTGGCCCGGACGGTGATCTTCCCAAGAGGCGGGATTGTAGGAAGTGGCGATGATGGTAGTTTCGGTGGGGCCGTAGGTATTGAGCCAGATCACATCAGGGCCTGCCAGTTTACGCCAGGCGTCATAGCGAGCTGGCTCAACCTTTTCGCCTCCCACCACCAGCAAACGCAATGAATCGGGCAAAGCCATGCCTGCTCGCGCCAGTTCCTGCACCCACTGATGCCAGTACGCGGTGGGTAGATCCAGGAAAGTTAGTCGTTTCTCCGCTACCATGCGGGTCAGTTCCAGAGGAGAAATGACATCTCCCGCTTTCCGCAGGACCAGGGTTGCCCCCTGTTGTAAGGTGGGGAAAATCTCTTCTACAGCGGCGTCGAAATTGATGGTGGCAAACTGCAACACCCGATCTTCAGGCGTCAACTCGAACAAATCCGCCACAGCCAGATTATGGTTCAGCAAAGCGCGTCTTGTCACAGCCACGCCTTTGGGTTGGCCCGTGGAGCCAGATGTGTAGATGATATAGGCCAGATGTGAGCCTGCTACCGCCAGTTCAGGATCGCTTCCGGGCTGTTGCGCCAGTGTTCCCTCCAACTCATCTAAGGCCACCACGGTAGAGACATGGGCAAACGCGGGCAAGGAACTCAAATCGGTTTGTGTCAGTAAATATTCCAGCCCGGCATCCTGCACCATGAACGTGAGACGATCGGCAGGATAGGATGGGTCTAGGGGCAGATAAGCGCCCCCTGCCTTGAGAATGCCAAGCAATCCCACAATCAACTGAGGAGAACGAGGTAGACTGATCCCCACCAACACATCAGGCCCCACCCCCAGCGTTTGCAGATAATGCGCCAGCTGATTGGCGCGCCGGTTCAGTTCGGCATAACTCAACTGCACCTGGCCCTGCTCCACAGCGATCGCCGTGGGCGAGACCTGCGCCTGCTCTGCAATGAGCTGCGCTACATCGGTGGAGGGCAAAACCTGATGTGCTGGAGCCCACATCGCCTGCAGCCGTTCAAGCTCCGCCGCAGACATGATGGGTAAAGCGCTAATGGCTACGTCGGGTTGGGCAATCACGCCTTCCAACAGGGTCTGGAAATGATCCAATAGACGCTGAATGGTGGGCTCGTCGAAAAGATCGGTGCTATACTCCACCGATGCATCGAATCCATCGGCCAGTTCGGTCATGGCCAACGTCAAATCGAAAGTGGCCGTACCCGCATCCACATCGATACTGCTGAAAACCAAATCTCCTACGGGTTGGGCCTGCATGGGCGCGTTCTGCAGGATGAACATCACCTGAAATAGAGGCGTATGGCTCATATCTCGTTCAGGCTGCAACGCCTCTACCAGCTGCTCGAAAGGCAGGTCCTGGTGGGCAAACGCACCCAGTGCGGTTTCCCGCACCCGCCGCACCAACTCACGGAAGCTAGGGTCGCCAGACAGATCGGTGCGAAAGACCAGAGTATTGATGAAAAGCCCGATGAGGGGCTCCACCTCTGGCAGCGTGCGGTTGGCGATGGGCGAGCCCACGCTAATGTCTTCCTGGCCAGTGTAGCGATAGAGCAGAGTCTGAAACGCAGCCAATAAAACCATGAACAAGGTTGCCCCCTCTTCGTTGGCCAGCTTCTTCAGGCCCGTGACCAGTTTTTCGGGTAGATGTCGCGCCACTGTGGCTCCGCGCGAACTCAGCACTGCGGGCCGAGGTCTATCGCTGGGCAGTTCCAGCAAGGACAACTCCCCGCCCAATTTTTCCTGCCAATACCTCAGTTGTCGTTCCAACGTCTCACCTTGCAACTGCTCCTCCTGCCACAACGCATAATCGGCATATTGGATGGGCAACTCGGGCAGAGGAGATGGCCGTCCCTGAGAAAAAGCATTGTACAGAATGGCGATCTCTCGCACAAAAATCCCCATGGACCAACCATCAGAAATGATGTGGTGCATGGTAAAGAGAATGATGTGCTCTTGCGGCTGCAAGCGAATGATCTTGCCGCGTAGCAGGGGGCCAGTGGAGAGATTAAAAGGTCGTTTCGCTTCTTGCATGGCCTGGCGCAGCGCCTCTTGCTCACGCACCTCTGCGGGAAGATGACTCAAATCCTCCAACGGGATTTCCAGCGACAAGCGAGGAGAAATGACCTGCACGGGCTCGCCATCCATCACCGCAAAAGTGGTGCGCAAGATCTCATGTCGTTGAATCACCCCATTCAAAGCCCGCGTCAATACATCCACCTGCAACGGCCCGCCAATGCGCAAAACCATAGGAATGTTGTAGAAAGGGCTATCAGGCTCGAATTGATCCAGGAACCACAACCGCTTTTGGCCAAAGGTGGTGGGAAATACAAAGACCTCCTCCTCGGCCTTAGGTTCTGGTGGTAAATCGGATGGGGAGAGGTGTTGTTCGTCGGTCATAGAAAAAAGAAGGAGAGAAAGATTGTGTTATTTCAAGTCGGAGCGTTTCATACGGCGGCCGCGGCGCGACGCCCGACCAATACTGGGGCGTTGCGTCGACGGCCCAGCCTGCTGCATCTTTTCGATAGCCGCGGCGATGCCAGCCACGGTGGGCGCCTCGAACAACTGCCGCAGGGACACCTCTACGCCGAAGGCGTCGCGCACACGGGAAATGAATTGCGTGGCCAACAGGCTGTGCCCACCCAGCTCGAAGAAATTGTCTTCAACGCCCACTCGTTCCAACCCCAACAAGGTGGCGGCAATACTCGCCAGTTTTTCCTCGGTGGAGGTGCGTGGAGCCACGTAGGGCGTCTCTTGCTGAGGACGAGTGGCGTCTGGTGCGGGCAGCGACTGACGATCGACCTTACCGCTGGGCGTCAGCGGAAACGCTTCCAGGGGAATGATAAAAGCGGGAACCATGTATTCGGGCAATTTGGAGCGCAAAAAGTGACGCAAATCATCGGTAGAGGGCGCTTCTCCAGCGCTAGTGACCACATAGCCCACCAATCGTGTGTCGCCGGGCACATCGGAACGAGCCAACACCACCGCATCATCCACCTGGGGATGCGTGCGCAATACCGCCTCGATCTCTCCCAGCTCGATGCGGAAGCCCCGCACCTTCACCTGATGATCGATACGGCCCAGGAACTCGATGTTGCCATCGGGTAGCCAGCGCACCAGGTCGCCGGTGCGATACATGCGAGCTCCAGGCTCTGTCACAAATGGATTGGGCAAGAAACGCTGGGCGGTAAGCTCGGGTCGATGCAGATATCCCCTGGCCAAGCCAACGCCAGCAATGTAAAGTTCACCGGGCACGCCGATGGGTGTAGGCAACAAATGGGAGTCCAACACATACAACTTGAAGTTGGCAATGGGTTTGCCGATGGGCGGCCCTTGCGGGTATGACTTCTCGCCATCGATGAGATACATGGACGCACACACCGTGGTTTCGGTCGGGCCATAAGCATTGAAAAACCGGCGTCCCGGAGCCCAACGGGCCACAATTTCGCCCGCACAATGCTCTCCCGCCGAGATCAACGTCTCGAGATGAGGGAGCTCTGCCACGGGCAGCACCGAAAGCAAGGATGGAGGGAGCGTGGCAGTTGTGATGCGCTGCTCCTGCATCAACTTCAGTAATTCGGGGCCAGAGGTCAGTTGCTCCTGTCGCGCCAGGCAGATGGCCGCGCCATTGCGCAACGCCTGAAAGATCTCCCACACCGAAGCGTCGAAACTGAGCGCCGAGAATTGTAACACGCGCTTGCCCTCTTGCAAGAAGAACGCCCGTCGCTGCACCTCGGTGAGATTGCACAAACCGCGGTGTTGCAACATCGCGCCCTTGGGTTTGCCCGTCGAGCCCGACGTGTAGATTACATACGCCAGGTTGTCGGCTGTGGATCGACATTCGGGGGCATATGCTGGTCCCCGCGCAATCTGTGGCCAATGCTCATCCAACAACACGGTCGTGGCTTCATGCACTGGCAGACGGGGCAACAACGAAGCCTGGGTCAATAGCACCGGCGTGCGGGAATCCTGGATCATGTAGGCCAGACGCTCAGCGGGGTAGTTGGGGTCCAGAGGCAAATACGCTCCACCCGCTTTCAACACGCCCAAAATCCCCACCACCATCTCGGGAGAACGAGTAGTGCAAACCCCCACCACTGTTTCAGGGCCCACCCCCAGCTTCTGCAGGTGATGCGCCAGCTGATTGGCGCGGGCCTCCAACTCGGCGTAAGTGAGTACGTGATCTGCAAAGCAAACCGCGGGCGCTGCAGGAGTGCGAGCCGCCTGCTCATGGAAAAGCTGATGAATAGTAGTATCCGCAGAGAAATGCGCTTCGGTGCGATTCCACTCCACCAACATCAGTTGCTCTTCTTCGGGCGTCAGCAAGGGCAGACGGTTCACTGGAGTATCCAAATGCGCCACAGCGCCTTCCAACAAACGTTGATAATGCCCCATCATACGCTGGATGGTGCTCGCATCGAAGAGATCTGCGTTATAATCCATGTTACCAGTGATGATCTCACCGCGCTCCTCCATGGTCAGCAGCAAATCAAACTGTGCCACGCCACTTTCCAACTCCACCGGAGCCACTGTCAGCCCCTCGAGTCGCCGGGCCTGCATGGGGATGTTTTGCCAAGAGAACGCGGCCTGGAACAGAGGGGAATGGCTGAGATCGCGTTCGGGCTGTAATGCATCTACCAACATCTCAAAGGGTGCATCCTGATGCGCATATGCGCCCAAAGCCACTTCTCGCACCCGTCGCAACAGCTCTCGAAAGCTGGGATCGCCCGCCAAGCTGGTGCGGAAGACCAGAGTGTTGATGAAAAATCCAATTAGGGGTTCGGTCTCAGCCCGGGTGCGATTGGCCAACGCGGAGCCCACGCTGATATCCTCCTGGCCCGAATAGCGCGAAAGCAATGCCTGGTAGCCAGCCAGTAACACCATGAACAACGTCGCCCCCTGCTCGCGCCCCACCTGCCGTAACCGACGCGAAAGTTTGGGACTAAGCTGAAAGTTGTAGCTGGCGCCGGTGGAAGTCTGTACTGGAGGTCGGGGGCGATCGGTGGGAATATCCAACAACGCGGGGGCTCCCGCCAGTTGCCGCCTCCAGTAGGCTAATTGTGCGTCCAGAGCTTCGCCCTGCAAATGGCGCTGCTGCCACATAGCGTAGTCGGCGTACTGAATGGGAAGTTCGGGCAGAGGCGAAGGCTGGCCTTGATGAAAGGCTTGGTAGAGCATCGTCAATTCATTAATAAAAATGCCAATCGACCAAGCGTCGGAGACGATGTGGTGCATGACCATGACCGCCATATGCTCTTCAGCTCCCAGGCGCAGCAACATCCCTCGCAACAAGGGATCCCGAGCCAGATCGAAAGGTTGGCGCACCAGTTCTGTGGCGCGCCGTCGGGCTTCCACCTCTCGCTCGGTCTCGGGCAGATGGCTGAGATCAATGACAGGCAGTTCCAGTTGCAGCTCGGGCTCGATGACCTGGTGGGGCTGGCCTCCGTCGGCCAGGAAACGGGTGCGCAGCACCTCATGCCGTCGCACGATTTCTTGTAAGCTCCGTTGTAACGCGACCACATCCAGCTGTCCCTGCAAGCGCACTACCGTTGGAATGTTGTAAGCCAGATTTCCAGGTTCCAATTGATCCAGAAACCACAAACGCTGCTGGGCAAAGGAAAGGGGAATGCGATCATCCCGCTCGCCCGGCGCGATTGGGGGTAAATTCAGGCCTGCGGCGTCTTCCTGAGCCTGTTGGATGGCCTGAGCCAACTGAGCAATGGTGGGATGTTCGAAAAGGGTGCGCACAGGGATCTCGACCTGAAAGGCGCTGCGCACCCGCGAGATCAACTGCGTGGCCAGCAAAGAATGTCCACCCAGCTCGAAGAAATTGTCGTGCACTCCCAACTGCTCCACGCCCAACACACCCTGCCAGATGGCGATTAAAAGTTCTTCTGCGGGCGTGCGGGCCGGGGCGTATCCTGCACCAGACGCGGCGCGGGTGGGGGTGGGCGAGGGCAAGGAGCGACGATCCAGCTTGCCTCCGGGTAAACGAGGCAGTTCGGGCAGAAATACAAAGGCAGAGGGAATGAGATATTCGGGCAAACGAGTCTGCAACTGAGTGCGCAGGGCGGCAGCATCAACCTCTTCGGGCGCCACGTAAGCGACGAGTTGCTTTTGACCAGATGACTCATCCTCTCTCACCACCACCGCTGCATCTTGAACTGCAGCCAGACTGTTGAGTACATGCTCTACTTCGCCAGGCTCCACGCGAAAGCCTCGAATTTTCACTTGATCATCCACCCGTCCCAAAAAGAGCAAATTGCCATCGGGTAGCCAACGCACCAGGTCACCGGTGCGATAGAGTCGCTGGCCCGGGTGGAAAGGATTTTCTACAAATGCCTGAGCGGTCAATTGGGGCTGGTTAAGATAGCCATTAGCCAGCCCAGCACCGCCAATGTAAAGCTCGCCAGGCACTCCCACCGGCGCGAGGCGCTGGGCTTTATCCAATACATAGACCTGGTTATTGGCGATGGGACGCCCAATGGGTACAGGATCGACAGCATCAGCTATGGTAGTGCGATAAAAAACGCTGGTGATGGTGGCCTCGGTGGGGCCATAAAGATTGATGAAGGGAATATCCTTCCCCAACATGTGGCCAAACGCGTGCAGTCGCGACGCAGAAGGAGCGTCGCCACCTAACATCAACAGCCTTAAATGGGCCTCCAACCTGCCATCGTTGGCCAACAAATCATCCACCACCACATGCCACACAGCCGCGGGCATGTGCAACACAGTGATTCCAGCCTCCTCACAGGCCCGGGCCACTTCTTGCCCCAACAACTCACGGCTGGAAGCGGGAATGACCAGAGTAGCCCCAGCCAACAGGGTGGGATAAATCTCTTCGCCGGCGGCATCGAAACTGAGTGAGATAAGTTGCAACATCCGATCGCTGGGCCCCAATTCGGTCGCTGCCATCATGGCCTGGGCATGATTGGCTAAAGCGCGATGCGACACCAGTACGCCTTTGGGCTGACCTGTGGAGCCTGAGGTAAAGATGACATAGGCGGTTTGTTCAGGATTGATTAGCACAGAGGGCCGCGTTGGCGGGGCCTGAGCCACTGCAGCATCCGTAAGCAGCAGGATGTGCTCAGGAGAAGTGGTGCGGGCGGCCATCTGCGCTCGCTCTGGCGTATCGGTGATGAGCCAGCACGCATCAGCAGTGCGTAGCATGTAGGCCACGCGCTCCGCCGGATAGGTAGGATCGATGGGGACATAGGCGGCGCCTGCTTTGAGGATGCCCAACAGCCCCACCACCATCTCGACCGACTTTTCTACGAACAACCCCACCATCTCACCGGGCTGCACACCCAGGCCCAGCAAATGATGCGCCAGCTGATTAGCGCGAGCCTGAAGCTCGGCATAAGAGACCACCTGATCCCCAAACTGCAAAGCTGGCGCGGCTGGTGTGGCCGCAGCCTGGGCATCGAACAAGCTTACCACTGTGGCTTCAGCCGGAAAATTAACCTCTGGCCCCTGCCATTCCACCAGCAACTGTTGCTGCTCCTCCGTGGTTAGCATGGGCAGCGTGCGCAATGGCTGCTCCAAATCGACTGCCATGCCCTCCAGCAAGGTTCGCAAATGCCCCAACATGCGCTGGATGGTGTCATCGTGGAAGCGGGAAGTATCGTAAGAAATTTTCAGCAACAATTGCTGGCCCGAGCCCGAAACCAAGGTTAGGGGATAATTGGTGCGTTCGATGGAATGCAGATCTTCGATGCGCAAACTCCCTTGCTGGCTGGCCATAGCAGGGTCGACAGGATAATTTTCAAAGACCAGGATGCTCTCGAATAAAGGAACGCCGCGCTGGGCGTCGCTCCACTCGCGAATTTGCACCAGGGTGCTATATTCGTAGCGACGCTGTTCCGCCTGCCGGGCCTGCAAATCCTGTAGCCACACCCGCAGCGGCAACTCTTCATCGATGAGTGCTCGCACAGGCAGGGTGTTGATAAACAGCCCTACCATCATCTCCGCACCAGGCAGCTCTGGGGGACGCCCCGAAACTGTGGCCCCGAACATCACATCATCCTCGCCACTGTAGCGATGCAGCAACAAGGCCCAGGCTCCCTGCACCAGGGTGCTCATGGTGAGCTGATTTTGCCGGGCCAACGCGTTCAATTTGTCTGAAATTTCGGGCGAAAGCCACACCTCTTGCTCTGCCCGAGAGCCGCCACCCTGCCCCTGTTGCGGCTTGGGCTCATCCACCACCAGGGGGGTGGGCGTTGTAAATCCAGCCAGGGTGCGCTGCCAGTAGGCACGGGCCTGCTCCTTATCTTGCTTCTTCAGCCAGGCGATGTAATGACTGAAGGGCCTGGCCGGAGGCAAATGCGCCCGTCGGCCCTGGCGTGCAGCCTCGTACAGAGTAAACGTTTCTTGCAACAAAATGGGGAAAGACCAACCATCAAAAAGGATGTGATGATGGGTCCACACGAAATAATACACATCATCGGCAATTTGATAGAGGGCCAGGGTCATCAAAGGGGGCTTGCCCAGATCGAATCCTTGTTTTCGAGCTGTGGTAAGCGCCTCGTGCAATCGCTGTTCCTGCTCCGCAGGCGATAAGCTCCGCCAGTCCTCCTGCACCAGGGGCAATTCCACCTGTCGTAACACAACCTGTAACGGCTCCTTCACATCTTCCCACACATAGGCGGTGCGCAAAATGGCATGACGCTGGATGAGCTGACGCCAAGCCGTGGCAAAGGCTACTGTGTCCAGCGGCCCTACGAGCTTGCAGTACATTTGCTCTACATAGACATCGTCCTCAGGATCGTAAAGGCTGTGGAAGAGCATGCCTTGCTGCATGGGTGAAAGGGGGTAAATGTTCTCGATGTTTGACTTTGACATGGTGAAATGTGGTTGGAGCTTGTTCTGAAAATTGCTTTGACTATTGTGTAATGAAAAGTTTTAGATTTTTGAGGCGGCTCATAGATACGCCATTGATAAGGATGATGCATCAAAATTTGCCCAGAATGTTGTCCAGATCGTGTTGATCCAGATCCGCCAGATCAAAGTCAGAAGGAGTGACTCCGCCAGCGTCAGGGCGCTGGCAATGGGCAATGATCTGCAATAGCGCTTCGGTAAAATGATCGGCCAGGCGCTGGATACTTTCCTGCTGGAATTGCTCGCGGCTAAATGTCCAGACCATGCTTAAACGCCCGGCGCTCACGCCGCCATTGACCTCGATGAGGTGGGCGCGATGGGCGCGAGGACTGCGGTCTGGGCCTTTTGGTTCGGGCGCGGGGCCAAACAGACCGCCAGCGGCAACGCCCGGCTGAGCCTGCCCCAGGTAGTTGAACACGATATCAGGCTCAGGCAAAGCCTGCAAAACCTGAGCCACATCATCGTCGCGCATGTACTTTGCTAGGCCAAAAGCGATGCCATGATCGGGCACGGCACGCAATTGTTCCTTGATCTGCATCATTGCCTCGCCCGGTCCATAGACCCGACTCACGTCCAATAACAGCGGATGAAGGGTGGTGAACCAACCCACCGTGCGGGAGATATCCACATCTGGGAATAAATCCGCCCGACCGTGTCCCTCCAGCCCCACCCACGCGGCCACGCCCTGCCAGCGCAAAATAGCCTGAGCCAGTGCGGTTAGTAACACATCATTGATTTCGGTGCGATAAACTGGAGGCACATCGTGCAACAAGGCTCGCGTGTTGGCCTCATCTAGCTCCGAGATCACGCTTCGGGCCAACACCTCGGTGTTTCTCCCTCCTTCGTAGTCCACCGAAATCTGCGACGGGAATGGCATCTCCAGCCAGAAACGGGCCTGTTGGGCCACATCTTCAGACAGAGCATACGATTGCAGGCGTTGGGCCCAATGTTGGTATGAGGTGGTTTTTGCGGGCAATGAAAGCGCCAGTCCCTGCGAGAGTTGCAGATATGCCCGTTGCAAATCCTCCATGAGGATGCGCCAGGAAACGCCATCAACAGCCAAATGGTGCGCCACGATCAGCAAACGATCGGTGGAGGCGGGTCCCAGCCGCATGTAAGCCACTCGCAGCAATGGTCCCCGCTCCAGATCGAAACTGGCCTGGATGCGACGAGCCACCTCAATCACCGCTTGATTTGGATTCAAGGTCGCGCTCAGGTCCACTACCTCCACCGGTGAAGAAGTCTCCAACCCGGAGAGCTCCTGCGTCCACCCAGCGGGCGTTTGCCGAAATCGCAAACGCAAAGCATCATGATGAGCCAACAGTGCGGCGATGGCCTTCTGTAAAATTTTTATGTCGAGCTCTTGCTTCACTTCCAACAACAGACTCTGATTCCAATGATGTTTGTCTGCGAAATTCTGTTGGAAGAACCAATGTTGAATGGGTGTTAGCGGAACTGAGCCAGTGACGATGCCTTGTTCAGCCTGGATGCGCACCCCTTTCTGGGCCACTGCGGCCAACTGCCCGATAGTGGGATATTGAAAGATGTCCTGGGGCGAAAGTTTCAATCCTGCCTGACTGGCCCGCGCCACCACCTGAATGCTGAGGATGGAATCGCCGCCCAACTGGAAGAAATTATCCTCCACACTTACTTGTTCCAATCCCAACACATCAGCCCACACGCGGGCCAGGATACTCTCTTTCTCTGTGCGAGGCGGAACAAAGAGGCTTTCCCGCTCCATGCTGGAAACATCTGGCGGAGGCAGTGCGCGCCGATTGACCTTGCCAACGGAAGAAAGAGGCAGCTTCTCCATGGCCACGAAAAAGGCGGGAACCATATATTCGGGCAGTCGAGATTGCAAGAAGTTGCGCAACTGGACCGGGGATAGATCTGCTCCAGTCAATGGCACGAAGTATGCGACCAGCCGCGTGACATCGCCGGCAGCGCCATCGCGCCGCGCGTCGACCACCACATCCTGCACTTGGGGATGCGTGCGCAAGATGCTCTCGATCTCGCCCAACTCCACCCGAAAACCTCGCACCTTCACCTGATGATCTCGCCGCCCCACATATTCGATATTTCCGCCCGGCAGCACCCGGGCCAAGTCGCCGGTACGATACATGCGGGCGCCAGGTTCAATGCTGAACGGATCAGGAATGAAGGCCTGGGCCGTGAGCTGAGGGCGGTTGAGATAGCCACGGGCCACAGCCACGCCCCCGATGTAAAGTTCGCCAGCTACCCCCACTGGCGTTGGCTCCAAACCATCATCCAACACATAACAGCGCACATTTGGCAAAGGCTGGCCAATGGGCAAGTCGCGGCCTGGTTGCCAGAAGGTATCTGCGACAGGATCATAAGTGGTGACGACAATTGCGCCCTCGGTGGGACCGTAGGTGTTCAACCAACGCACCTGTCCGCCCGTCAACTTGCGCCAGGTCTCATAAATCTGCTGCAAAGCTTTTTCGCCGCCCACAATCACCAGACGCACCGAAGGGGGCAGACTCTCCCCTGCATTGGCCATCTCCTGCACCCACTGATGCCAATAAGCAGTGGGAAAATCCAAAATGGTGACATCAAACCGGCGCACTAGGTGATTCAGCTCTGCTGGAGCCACAATCCGCTCACGCCCACGTAACACCACCGTGGCGCCTCGCGACCAGGCCGGGAATATCTCCTCCAGGGCGGCGTCGAAATTGATGGTGGAGAATTGCAAAAATTTATCTGCAGACGTCAACTCAAAACTAGCGGCCATGGCTAAATTATGATTAACTACCGAAGCATGGGCCACAGCCACTCCTTTGGGCTGGCCGGTGGAGCCAGAGGTGTAGATGACATACGCCAGATTCTCGGGCGCAACATCCACCTGTGGCGGCGTCATCGGATAGCCGGAAAGGTGATCTCCCTCGGGCGATACTAAAACAGTATCTGGGCTCGCGTAGTGATAGACCGTGGCAGCATCATCGGTGACAATGATGGTGGCGCCTGCATCCTCCAGCATGGTTTGCAAACGTTCCTGGGGATAGTGAGGGTCCAGAGGCAGGTAGGCGCCTCCAGCTTTGAGAATACCCAATAGGCCCACCAACATCTGAGGTGAACGTTCTACGCTCAATCCCACCAACACCTCGGGCCCAACGCCCAGACTGCGCAGATGGTGAGCCAAACGGTTGGCTCGCTGTTCCAGTTCCCGATAGGTTAGAGCCACATTCTCTTGCAGCACTGCTATGGCCTCAGGCGAGCGTTGCGCCTGATCTTCGAACAGATGATGCAGGCAGAGCTCAGGAGCATGGATGGGCGTTTGTCGCCACGTTGCCACCAGCCGCTGGCGTTCCAGCTCGTCCAACAGGGGCAAAGCAGCAATTTCAGCGTCGGGCGCGGCCAACATGTGAACCAAAAGCTGTTGAAAATGCCGCATCATGCGGGCGATGGTGCTTTCATCGAAAAGATCCGCGTTATACTCTACTCCGCCAGCAATGCCCTCGGGTCCTTCGTTCAAAATCAGAGTCAAATCAAACAGAGAGATGCCAGTTTCAGTGGCCACCCGCTCGAATTTCAGATCCGCCAATGGCAACGAGGGCGCGTTGCCCGCCGGATTCAACATGAACATCACCTGGAATAAGGGTGATTGACGAAGGTCGCGATGTGGCTGCAATGCGTCAACCAACATCTCGAAAGGCAAATCCTGATGCGCATACGCACCCAATGCGGTCTCTCGCACTCGCGCCAACAACTGCCGAAATCCGGGGCTATCTCTGAGATCAGCTCGCAGCACCAAGGTATTGACAAAAAAGCCGATGAGTTTTTCCAGATCAGGATGGCTACGATTGGCCACTGGCGTACCCACGCCAAAATCATCTTGACCCGAATAACGATAAAGAAACGCCTGAAATGCAGCCAATAGCGTCATGAACAACGTGGCATCTTCTTGCTGGCTAAAGGCTTTGATCTGCTGAGTCAGCTCTGGATCCAATGCGAACGGGTAATAACCGCCGGTGTGGGTCTGCACTGGAGGTCGGGCGCGATCGGTGGGTAGGTGTAAGGTGGGAGGCATGCCAGCCAGGGTTTGTCGCCAGTAATCTAGCTGCCGTTCGAGTTGTTCTCCCTGCAACCAATTCCGTTGCCATGCGGCAAAATCGGGGTACTGGATGCGCAAATCAGGTAAAGGCGAAGGTTGGCCTCGCAAAAAGGCGGGATAGAGCGCAGATAGCTCGCGAATAAGCACGCCTGTCGACCAGCCATCAGAAACGATGTGGTGCATGGTCAGCAAGAAAAGGTGGTCTTCCTCGTCCAATCGCAACAGGGTGGTTCGTATTAGCGGGCCTTGGGCCAGATCAAAGGGACGTTTAGCTTCGGCCTGAGCACGACGCATCGCCTCGGTCTCCCGTTCCAGTGGGGAAAGATGGCCGAGGTCTTGCACCGTCAGGGGGATGTGCAACTGTGGTTGGATGATTTGGTGGGCCACGCCATCCACGGTAGGGAAGATGGCTCTCAACACATCATGCCGTCGCACCACCTCGTTCAGACTCTTTTCCAATGCGGAAACATCCAGATGTCCACGTATGCGCACAGCGTCGGGAATGTTGTATTGCGGGCTGTGGGGCTCCAGTTGATCTAAAAACCACAAACGTTGTTGGGCAAAAGAAAGAGGCCGAGGTGAGCCATCGCGCGGCAGGGGCTCGATAGGGGGAAGATGCAGCCCCTGCGCCTCGTGCAAAGTTATATCAACCACCTGTGCCAATTCCGCCACTGTGCTATGCTCGAAGAGAGCGCGCAAGGGCAAATCGATTTGAAAAGCCTCGCGCAGGCGAGAGATGACCTGGGTGGCCAGAAGGCTATGCCCGCCGCGGTGGAAGAAGTGATCGAATGCACCGATGGGTTCCACCCCCAACACCTGAGACCAAATAGTGGCGATGATCTCCTCGGTGGGGGTGCGGGGCGGCTCATACACCACCTTCACTGTGGTCTGGCTCCAGTCGGGTGGAGGCAGGGCGCGGCGATCTACCTTGCCATTGGGGGTGAGAGGAATAGCGTTTAGAGTGACGAAGGCGGCTGGAACCATGTAGTCGGGCAACGAACGCTGACAGTGCGCCCGCAGCTGGGCTGAATCGATTTCATGTCCTGGTGCGGCCACCACATAGGCCACCAGACGTTGATCTCCGGGGGTGTCTTCCCGCACCAGCGCGACGCTCTCGCCCACGCTTTCGTGTTGCGCCAACACACTTTCGATCTCCCCCAGCTCCACGCGGAAACCACGGATTTTGACCTGAAAGTCGATGCGCCCCAAATACTCCACATCGCCGCCCGGCAGCATGCGGGCCAGGTCTCCGGTTTTATATAGTCTGTCTCCAGCACGTGAGCCAAAGGGGTTGGGAACAAATCGCTGGGCAGTGAGTCCGGGACGGTTGAGATAGCCCCGGGCCACGCCAGCGCCCCCCACATACAGCTCTCCGGGTACGCCGAAGGGCTGAAGCTGGCCATGGGGGTCTAACACATAAAGTTCTAGATCGGGAATAGGACCACCAATAACGCTTCCCGGAGCGTTATCCAAATCTACCATGCGGATGGGGCGATATGTGACGTGCACCGTGGTTTCGGTGATTCCATACATGTTAACCAGCTGTGGTTTCTCATCGCCAAACAGATGGAACCATGGTCGCAGGCTTTGCAATTCCAGGGCTTCGCCACCAAAGATGATCAGACGCAGAGGCATTTCCGCGGGTTTTTCCCGGGCCTCGGCCACACGAATCAGCTGGCGAAAGGCAGAGGGGGTCTGGTTGAGAACGGTAATGCGTTCCCGCAACAGCAACTCGTAAAAGGCTTCGGGCGAACGGCTGGCCATGTAGGGAACCACCACCAAACGTCCGCCATAGAGCAAAGGCCCCCATAGCTCCCACACCGAAAAATCGAATGCGTAGGAATGGAACAGCGTCCATACATCTTCCTCATTGAAGTGATACCAGGGTTCGGTTGCGGTCATCAAACGCGCCACGTTGGCGTGGGTGATGAGCACGCCCTTGGGCTGGCCCGTGGAGCCAGAGGTGTAAATGACGTAAGCCAAGTTTTGAGGCGTGGCCAGGGACGTGGGGTTTTGTTGGGACTGGACATCCAATACCGATGACATTTCATCCAAAATTACCAGCTCCAGTGGCATCCCTGCTGCCCGATCCTTCAGCGATGCCTGGGTAATGAGCACCGGAGCGGCAGTGTCTTGCAGCATGAAGGCCATGCGTTCAGACGGATAGATGGGATCGATGGGCACATAGGCAGCTCCAGCCTTGAGTATGCCCAGAATGGCAATGACCAACGCTTCAGAACGTTCCAAGAGCAATCCTACCAGGGTTTCAGGCCCGACGCCCTGGCTGCGCAGATAGTGGGCCAGCTGGTTGGCCCGGGCGTTGAGTTGGCGATAGGTGTAGTGCTTATCTTCGAAGGTGAGGGCGATGCGGTCAGGCGTGGCCGCAGCTTGCTCTTCGAACCACTGGCTGAGTGGGCGTGATGCAGGAAAACTCCGGGCATGGGGAAATGCATTCAGCACATGCAGACGCTCTTTATTTGTCAGCAAAGGCAATCTCGAAATGGATTGCTCTGGGTGTTGGGCGACGCCTTGCAGCAGGGTGATGAAATGATTCATCATCCGGGCCACGGTTTCCGGCTCGAAAATATCGCGGTTGTAGGCAATGCGTCCCCGCAACTGTTGGGGATGATCAATCATCACCAGGCTAAGATCAAATTTAATCGCGCCACTGTCCATTGGCATTTGCATCATGCGCAGACCAGGTAACTGAATAGCCTGATTGGCCGCAGCCTGGAAGGAGAACATCACCTGAAAGAGAGGCGTGTAACTCATGTCCCGTTCTGGCTCCAGCTCATCCACCAGGGTCTCGAAAGGCACATCCTGATGGGCCTGGGCGGCGATCACCCGTTGTTTTATCAGCTGCAAAAAGTCGGCGAAGGAGGGATCATCATAAAGCTGGCCGCGTATGACCAGGGTGTTGGCGAAAAAACCGATGAGGGGCTCAATCTCGGTGCGTTGGCGATTGGCCACTGGTGTGCCCACACAAATATCATCCTGGCCCGAATAGCGCGCCAGCAGCGCCTGAAATGCGGCCATGAGCAGCATGAATGGGGTCACATCATAACGCCGGGCCAGGGATCGCAGGTCGCGACTGAGCTGGGGTGAAAGCTCGAAGGAATGCGTCCCGCCACGGGTGGATTGCACTGGCGGTCGGGGATGGTCTGCGGGCAATGTGAGGAGGGAGGGAATATCCGCCAGTTCTTGCTTCCAGTAATCCAGTTGCACATCCAGCCGCTCTCCTGCCAACCATTGCCGCTGCCAAATGGCAAAATCGACATACTGAATGCTGAGCTGGGGCAGATTCGGCGATTCTCCTTGGGCAAAGGCCTGGTAAAACGTGGCCAGTTCCTGCAACATGACGCCCAACGACCAGCCATCAGAGATGATGTGATGCATGGTGAGGAGGGCGATGAAATCATCCGCGGCCAATTGCAGCAAGCGCACTCGCAGCAATGGCCCGCGCTCAAGATCGAACGGCTGGCGAGCCTCGTTCTGGGCCAGCTGCATGGCCTGCGCCTCCTGCGATTCTAGAGGCAGGACGCGCAGATCGTCCACAGGAATGGGAATATGAAGCTCGGGTAAAATCACCTGCTGAGGCTCACCCTGATGAGAGCGAAAAACCGTGCGCAGGGTCTCATGCCGCTGCACAATGGCATTGATGCTGCGCTCCAACACCGCGACATCCACGCGCCCCTGCAAACGCACAGCCAGAGGGATGTTGTACATGGCGGTGCCTGGCTCCAATTGTTCCAGGAACCACAAACGCTGTTGAGCGAAAGAAAGGGGATATCCCTCTTGCTCACGCGGCTGGGGCGGAATCCCGAGTTCCAGAATATCTATGCCCCGGGCGCGCAACATCTGCTCAAACAACTTTCTCTTTTCGGGCGATAATTTGGCGAGTTGCTGAAGATAATTTGGCATAGAAAAAATCAATAATGGGTGGGAAAAATCATCTCTGCGAGGTTGTCGCGCCTTCGTCAATTTCAGTAGATCACGATTTTCCATGATGCGCAGAGCCGGATCCGTGATCCGGCGGTGATTCGAGCGTCAAACCCGCCGGATTGCGAATCCTGCGGGACACATACTCTCGCAATCGCGATCGACTGAATTTGCTTTACGACGACGCCAGGACGAAATAAATAAGATCGCAGTTTGGGGTAAGAAATGTATTGCTAACGGCGTAATTTTCAACGAAGTGTTGAGGCGCAATCTAAGACTCACCCAACATTCGCTTTACATCCTCTTCAGACATTTCTTCCAGCTGGGCAAGAAGATCGGCCACGGTGTCCGCGGTCTGGATTTGAGTCTGAAGCTTGGCGGTGAGCACTTCGGCAATCTGAGCCACGGTGGGACTCTCGAACAGGGTGCGCAGTTCCAGCTCCACATCGAAAGCCTCCCGCACCCGGGAGATGAATTGGGTGGCCAAAAGCGAATGACCGCCAAGCTCGAAGAAATTATCATACACGCCAACCTGCTCTAGGGCTAATAGTTCAGTGGCGATGGCGACCAATTTCTCTTCGATGTCGGTGCGCGGAGCGACATAATCTGCTCCAGCCGCAGTGCGGGCGCTATCTGGTGCGGGTAACGCCTGCCGATCCACTTTGCCTGCAGGGGTCAGTGGGAATTCATCCAACGCCACGAAGTAGGCGGGAACCATGTAATCGGGCAAGGAGAGCCGAATGAAATCCCGCAGACTGGCAGCATGAGGCGTCTCTTCTTCAGCGGTCAGCAGATAAGCCACCAGGCGTTTGTCGCCGCCCAGGTCTCGGGCAACAACCACTGCATCATTTACAGCAGGATGCTGGCGCAGTACAGCCTCGATTTCACCCAGTTCGATGCGGAATCCCCGCACCTTCACCTGATGATCGATGCGGCCCAGGAATTCGATGTTGCCATCGGGCAAAAAACGCACCAGGTCGCCGCTGCGATAGAGCATATCGTTGGGGCCGCCAAAGGGATCGGGAATGAATTTTTGTCTGGTCAGTTCGGGACGGTTGAGATAGCCTTTGCCCACATTGACGCCGCCAATGACCAGCTCGCCAGGCACGCCCACAGGCGCGATTTGCAAATGATCATCCACCACATAAAGCCGACAGTTGCCAATAGGACGGCCAATGGGCGGGTCGCGTTGTTCATCATCCGAACAACGATACATGGACGCACACACAGTGGTTTCGGTGGGACCATAGGCATTGAAGAAGGCGCGGCCCGGGGCCCATTGTTGTACAATCTCAGCCGTGCATTTTTCCCCTGCTGCCACCACCACCTTCAAATCTGGCAGGCTTTGTGGCGTCAGCACTGTTAACATGGATGGAGGCAGAGTGACGATGTTGATGTTCATTTTCTGCATCAAGCGCAACAGCTCTGGCCCCGAGGTCAGTTGCTCTTGTGGGGCCAGACACAATGTCCCCCCATTGGCCAGAGCCATGAAGGTTTCCCACACCGAAGCATCAAAGCTGAAGGGCGCGAATTGCAACACGCGCACACCTGGCCCCACACCAAAGGCCCGACGCTGAACTTCGGTGAGATTGCTCAGCCCCCGATGGCGTAGCGCTGCACCTTTGGGCTTGCCTGTGGAGCCAGAGGTATAGATGACATAGGCTATTTTTTCGGGCGTAGTCGTCAAATCGAGATTGTCGTCATCCTCCTGGGCGATGATGGGCCAATCTGCATCCAACAGCACCTCGCGAGCATCATGCGCGGGCAGTTGGGCGCGTAAACGCTCCTGGGTGAGCAGCACAGGCGCGGCGGAATCCTTCAACATGAAGGCCACGCGCTCAGATGGATAGGTGGGATCCACCGGCAGATAAGCTCCCCCCGCCTTCATCACCCCCAAAATAGCGACGATCATCTCTGGCGAACGGTGGGTGACAATGGCCACCAACGTTTCTGGCCCCACACCTAACTTACGCAAATGACGGGCCAACTGATTAGAGCGACGATTCAACTGCTGGTAGGTCAGCTGTTGATCAGCAAAGATGACAGCAGGGGCCTGCGGATGCTGAGCGGCCTGAGCCTCGAAGAGTTCATGAGCGCAACGATCCAGGGGGGCGGGCATGGCAGTATCATTCCAGGCAGTCAACAAAAGTTCTTCCTCGGCTGGAGTGAGAAGAGGTGCATAGGCAAGTGGCAACTCGGGATCGGCCACGACGCCAGCCAGTAACGTGAGGAAATGCGCAGACATTCGTCGAATGGTGGTCGCGTCGAAGAGGTCGGTGTTGTATTCAAAATTACCCACCAGCCCATCAGGGCCTTCGGCCATGAGCAGGGTAATGTCATATTTGGCAGAACCGTTGTCGATGGGCACTGGTTCTAAAGCAAGTTCGGGCAGATCTATACTTTCGGTAGCCGCGGTTTGTAGCGTGAAGCCCACCTGAAAGAGAGGGGTATGGCTGAGGTCCCGTTCAGGTTGGAGCTCCTCCACCAGAATCTCGAAAGGTAGATCCTGATGGGCGAATGCACCCAACACCACCTCTCGCACAAGCGACACCAGTTCGCGAAAGTTCATCTCCCCAGTAAAGCCCGTGCGTAGCACCAATGTGTTGAGGAAGAAACCGATCAGATTTTCCACCTCAGGCCGATTTCGATTAGCAATGGGCGAGCCCACGCAGATGTCATCCTGACCGGTGTACCGATGCAACAACGCCTGGAACGCAGCCAGCATCACCATGAACAACGTCGCGCCTTGGCGACGAGCAAAGGCTCGCAGTTGTTCAGCGGTCTCCATAGGTACGGTAAAGGCAAAATTGGCGCCATTGGCCGTTTGCACCGGTGGTCGCTGGCGATCGGTGGGCAACGCCAACAATTCAGGAGCCCCCTGTAATTGCTGACGCCAGTAGGCCAACTGTCGCTCAAGGACCTGCCCCTGCAACCAGTCGCGCTGCCAAGCGGCAAAATCAGCATACTGAATGGCGAGAGGCGGCAAAGGCGAGGGACGTCCCTGACTGAAGCTATGATAAAGCACGGCCATCTCGCGAAAGAAGACCCGCATCGACCAGGCGTCGGAAACGATATGGTGCATGACCACCACTGCAAGATGATGTTGAGACGAAAGGCGCAACAAACGCACCCGCAACAATGGCCCGACGCTGAGATCAAAAGGCTTATTCACCGTAGATATCGCCCGTTTGCGAGCTTCTTGTTCACGCGTCTCCACGGCCAAATGGCTGAGATCGTCCACCACCAAAGGAATGGTCAATTCTGGAACGATGATCTGCACAGGTTCGCCCCTGCGGCTGGCAAAAATGGTGCGCAACGTTTCATGTCGTCTCACCATCTCATTCAGGCTTTGTTCCAATGCGGCCACATCCAGCTCACCCCGCAGGCGCAACACCATGGGCACGTTGTAGAAAGGGCTTTCAGGTTGTAACTGATCCAAAAACCACAGGCGTTGCTGAGCGTAAGAAAGTGGAAGATGGCCATCTCGGGGCACAGGCTGGATGGGAGGAGTATCCACGCCACCTTCTCGCCGCAAAGCGGATTCAATGTAAGCAGCCATGCCCGCGATGGTGGGAGTTTCGAATACCTGCTGCAAGGGCAAATCCACCTGAAAGACTTCTCGCACCCGAGAGACCAGCTGGGTGGCCAGCAACGAATGCCCGCCCAGTTGGAAGAAATCATCATCCACGCCCACCCGGGACGCGCCCAACACCCGACTCCACAACTCCACCAACATTTCCTCAACCGGAGAGCGCGGAGCGCGATAGGGAGCATCCACCAAAGCATCCGCCTGGACAGGATCGGGCAGCGCTTGACGATCGATCTTGCCATTGGGTAGCAGCGGCATCTGCCTAAGCGTAATGAAGATGGACGGAATCATGTAAGCGGGTAGGCGATCCTGAAGATGGTTGCGCAATTCAGCCACCGATGGCTCCTTTCCTGCCTCTGGCGCGATGTAGGCCACCAGATGCTGCGCATCAATTCCGTCTTCCGCCTGGTCGGGGATGCGGCGCACCAACACTACGGCCTGCGCTACCGCCGCATGCTCTTGCAAGACAACTTCGATCTCGCCTAATTCGATGCGATAACCATTGAGTTTAACCTGTTGATCATGACGTCCCACAAAACTCAATACGCCATCATTCCGACGGCGCACCACATCGCCACTGCGATACAACCGCGCTCCAGGCTCCTTGGCAAAGGGATCTGGCAGAAAAGAGTGTGCGGTTTGGGCAGGTCGGTGGAGATAACCCTGAGCCACGCCGGCGCCGCCGATGTACAACTCTCCAGGCACGCCCACCGGCAACAGTCGCCTCCGCTCATCCAACACATACAAACGAGTGTTAGCCACAGGATAACCAATGTTGACATCATCAGGAGCGTGAACCTGGCCCATGCTGGCATTGGCTGTGGTTTCGGTGGGACCATACACGTTGTAGATTTCGATGTGAGGGAAAAGCTCCAGCGTTGCGGCCACCAGGTCGGGACTTAATGACTCGCCTCCCAGAAAAAGGCGAGTCAGCTTCGTTCCTGGAGAGGGCACGCCCTCTCGCCGAATGGCCTCCAGCATGGCCCGCCACAAAGAGGGCACGCCATTGAATCCCACCAGCTCTCTGGTTCCCAACTCCTGCACCAAAGCCGCGGGGTCTTGCAACACTTCTGCGACAACACCCCACACCTCGCCTCCTCGCAGCAAGGGAGCCAAAAACTGCTTGAGCGAGGCGTCGAAAGAAAGCCTGGTGACCAGAGGCAGCGCGAGCATCTTTTCATTGTAAATGGTTTCATTCACCCAGTGCAGATAATTGGTCAGATTGGCATGGGTGATCATCACGCCCTTGGGTAGGCCAGTTGAACCGGAGGTGTAGAGGATATAGGCCAGTTGTCCGGGCTTGATTTTTCCTGCGGGATTGTAAACGGGCTGAGACGCCACCTCCGCTTGAGCAGGGTGCAGCCAAATGATGTGACGAAAATCATCATCCACCATTAACCTCTCATCGTCAGTGATTACCACCGATATGCCTGCATCCTCCACCATGAACCGCACTCGCTGCCGCGGATAATCGGGGTCGATGGGCACATAGGGAACGCCCGCCTTGAGCGCAGCCAACACTGCCTGAATCATCTCAGGAGAATGCCTGAGCATGATCCCCACTGGTTTATCTCCCAGCCCCAGAGCTCGCAAGTGGTGAGCCAGCTGATTAGCCCGGGCATTGAGCTCGGCGTATGTCCATCGTTCATCGCCAAAGGATAATGCTGAAGCCTGCGGGCTGGCCGCAACCTGAGCCTGGAACAACGCCGCCACCGTCGAATCAGGATAAGTTCGGATCGTGGCATTCCAGCCTTGCAACAGTTTGTCGCGCTCCTCCTGCCCCAGCATGGCAATATCGGCCAGTGCCCGTGCGGGCGCTTTTGCAAAGCCTCGCAATAACTGAGCCAAGTGCCCAGCCATGCGGCCGATGGCCTCGTCATCGAAACGAACACGGTCATAACGCAGACGCACGGTAAATTCCTCAGCGGGAGCCGAGACCACAGCCAGGGGATAGTTGCTGTACTCAACCCCATGCACATCGGTCACAACCAGGCTGGAATGTTGCGCCTGGGCTGCTTCTTGCTTGGGATAATTTTCAAAAACCAGAATACTCTCGAACAGCGGCGTTCCCGCCGGAACATCGCTCCATTGTTGAATTTTCGTCAAAGGAGCGTAATCGAACAGAAGCGCTTCTCCCACATCTTGCATCAGCGACTGTAACCAGGCAGCCACTGGCTGCGATTCATCCACTTGCACTCGCAAGGGAATGGTGTTGATGAAAAGCCCCACCATGCGCTCCACTCCACGCAATGCGGGTGGGCGACCGGAGACTGTGGCGCCAAACAACACATCCGCCTTTTGATTGTACCGGCTGAGCAGCAAAGCCCACGCCCCTTGCAAAACCGTGCTCAGAGTAAGTTGATTGCTACGGGCCATCTCTTGCAATTGAGATGTTTCGGCGCGAGAGAGTTTCACCTCCACCTTGCCATACCGCATTGTCGTTGCCGCCTCGGCCCCGCGGGGCCGATCCACCACCAGCGAGGTGGGCGCATCAAACCCCTGCAGCCGGCGACGCCAAAAAGTGGCAGCTTCTTCCTCATCCTGTTGCGCCAACCATTCGATGTAATCGCGATAAGGACGCACTTCCCCCAGGTGCACATCCCGCCCCTGCCGAAAACCCTCATAAAGCGCAAACACCTCCTGCAGCACCTGCGCCAGCGACCAACCATCTAGTAAGGCGTGATGATGGCTCCACACAAAAAAGTGCCGCTCAGGCCCGATGCGCAACAGGGCCAGGCGCATGAGCGGCGCCCTGCCAAGATCGAATCCCTGCCGCCGCTCCGCTTCCATGAATGCGGTCAGACGTTTTTCCTGTTCCGCAACCGAAAATCCCTGCCAATCCTCCAGAAGCAAGGGCGCTTCAACTCGCCGATGCACCACCTGCATCATCCGATCCAGTTTCTTCCAGACAAAAGAGGTGCGCAACACCTCATGTCTGTCGATGATTCGCTGCCAGGCCCGACGAAACGCGTCCACATCCAGAGGCCCCACCAGAGTGGCGGCCAGTTGCTCCACATACACACCCGAATCGCGATCGTACAGGCTGTGAAACAACATACCCTGTTGTGTAGGCGAAAGGGGATAAATAGATTCGATGTTCTTGCGAGAAGATTTGCTCATAGCGGGAGGTGTAGGAATAGGGAGAGATTATTAGAAATCCAATTCATCCAGCAGCGCATCCAAGTCTTGCTCAGAAAGATCAGCCTGCGAGAGATCCACTGCAGTTTTGCCCTGGGCTGCATCTTGACGACAACGGACAATCAGCTGACGCAAAAGCTGCAAAAAGTCATCGGCCAGACGCTGCACCGTGGCCGGGCGATGCAGATTGCGGCTATAACGCCAGTTGATGAGCAACTCGCCTGCGACAATGCTGGCACTGATTTCCAGCACATGCTGACGTGTCCCGCGAGGGTCGCGTTCAGGTCCACGCGCTTCCGCGGCCAGACGAAAAACGTCATCCTGTCGCGTACCAGCATCGAACTGGCCCAAATAGTTGAAGCTGACCTGGGCCTGGGGCAATGCGGCCAGCTGCGCCCGCACCTGGGGATCGGGATGCAAATAGCGCAACAGTCCGTAACCCAGGCCATGTTGAGGCAAGGCCCGAACCTGGACGCTCACCGCCTGCAACGCATCCACCAAATCATCTGCCGAAAACTCAGATCTTCGCTTCTGTGCAGCTGCGCCCAAACCAGCTCCTGGCCCCAACCCCGCAGCACGACGCTGAGGGCCGGAGGTGCGAGGGCCTGAGGGCAAAGCGAGATGCAGGGGGTAGATGGAGGTAAACCATCCCACGGTTCGTGAAAGATTCACATCAGAGAACAGGTCTTCGCGGCCATGTCCCTCCTGCTCGATGAGTACGGAGCCAGCGCCATCTCGCCCCAAAGCCAGGGCCAGCGCTGTCAGCAAGGCCTGATTCACATCGCTGCCATAAACTGCGGGCATATCCTGCAAGAGAACTGCGGTTTCCTGGGCGCTCAATGCCAGACTCAAGGATTGCGCCGAAGCCTCGGTATTTTCAGCGCCAGGGAAATCCAAAGGCAGAGCAGAGGGCGCTGCGCCAACTGCCTGGAGCCAGAACTCCATTTGCGCCTTCAAATCCTCACTGGCCGCATACTCTTGCAACCGCTGAGCCCAATAACGGAAAGAGGTGGTTTTGGGAGGAAGAACAACCTGATCTCCCTGGACAGCCTGGGCATAAGCACTCTGTAAGTCTTCGGTGATGATGCGCCAGGAAACGCCATCCACCACCAGATGATGCAACACCAGCAACAGACGATGCGCACGTCGCAGCCCGAGATTGAAATATATCACTTGCAGCATGGGGCCATGTTCCAGATGAAGTCCGGCCTGGGCCTGGGCTGATCTCTGCTGGATGAGATCGGCCAAAGACGCGTCAGGTGCGTCCGCCAGGTTCACCACCTCCAGGGGGATGTCGTCCTCCATATCCTCGATCCATTGTCGCCAGCCATCTTCTTCACGTCGAAAACGCAACCGCAGGGCATCATGATGTTTCAGCAAGGCAGCCAAAGCCTGCCGCAAGGGTTCCTCTGCCAGCGGCTCATCCACCTCCAGCAGGATGGACTGGTTCCAATGGTGAGGATTTGGCAAATCCAGGTGGAAGAACCAATGCTGGATTGGCGTCAGAGGCGCATCGCCAACGACAACGCCCTGCTCCGCGTGGATGGGTTGGATGGGCATGGCCACCGCGGCCAGGCCAGCGATGGTGGGGTGTTGGAAAATCTGTTTGGGTTGCAGATGCAGGCCCGCTTGCTGCGCCCGGGCGATAACCTGAATGCTGAGGATCGAATCACCACCAAGCTCGAAAAAATTGTCATGTACGCCCACCTGTTCCAACCCCAGCAACTCCGTCCAGATGTTGGCCAGAATCTTCTCCGAAGGCGTGGTCGGGGCCACGTACTCGGCAGAAAGCTCGGGACGATTGAATTCAGGCTCGGGCAAAGCCCGGCGATTCACCTTGCCATTGGGCAACAAGGGAAGCGCAGACAAGAAGAGAAATGCAGAAGGGATCATGTATTCGGGTAAACGCTGGCGCAAGTGTGCGGCCAGGTGTGCGGCAGAAACATCCTCATCCCGAGTCACCACATAAGCCACCAAACGATTATGGCCAGAAATGCTCTTGCGAGTCTGCACCACAACATCAGCCACCTGCGGATGAGCCTTGAGATGGATCTCGATCTCGCCCAGTTCCACGCGGAATCCCCGGATCTTGACCTGATCATCCACGCGACCCAAAAATTCCAGATTGCCATCAGGCAACCAACGCACCAGATCGCCGGTGCGATAGATGCGCTCCCCCGGCACGGAACTAAAAGGATCGGGTAGGAAACTGGCCGGAGTGAGATCAGGCCTGTGGAGATAGCCCCGGGCCACCCCCGCACCGCCAATGTACAATTCTCCGGGCACGCCGATGGGTGCGAGTTGCTGCCACTCATCCAACACATAGACGCGGACATTAGCAATCGGTCGCCCAATGGGCACGTTATCGAGATGCGCCAGAGAGTGACTATGACAGGCGGTGGCGTAAAGGGTGGCGGTGATGGTGGTTTCGGTGGGTCCGTAAGCATTGATGAAGGTCAGAGGTTGCGACAGTTCATCCCCCCATTGGCACAAGCGTTGCAAATCTGGCCGTTCTCCGCCCAGCAGCAACAAGCGTAATTTACCGCGGAAGCGACCGCCCTGAGCCAAAAACGCCTCCAAGCTCTGATGCCAGGCCGCGGCGGGAAAATGCACGATGGTGATGTCGTGTTCCTGCAAAAAGCGGAAGAGGGCAGCACCCATGAGATCGGTGGCCGAAGGAATGAGCGCCAGAGATGCTCCGCTGATGAGTGTTGGATAAATCTCCTCGCCAGCAGCATCGAAGCTCAGCGTGATGAACTGCAACATGCGATCATCGGGCCTTAAGTCATATATTTCTTTCAGGGCCAACGCATGATTCGCCACCCCGCGGTGAGGTATCATCACCCCTTTGGGCTGACCGGTGGAGCCCGAGGTATAAATGACGTAAGCCAAATTATCCAGGGTGATGGAGATGTTGGGAGGCGTCTCAGGATAAGAGAAAAGCGTCTCATCCGCGGGATCGACAACATGCAGTAGACGGGAAGAAGCGTCATCCTCGAGAAGAAGGTTGGAAACCACTACCTGCACCCCGGCATCATCCAGCATGTAACGTATGCGCTCCCCAGGGTAGTCAGGATCGATGGGCACATATGCAGCGCCGGCCTTGAGGATGCCCAACAACCCCACCATCATCTCCAAAGAACGCGGCATCATCAAACCCACCAGTACATCGGGGCCCGCCCCCAAAGTGCGCAGATGATGCGCAAGCTGATTGGCGCGGCGATCCAGCTCGCGATAGCTCATGGTTTTGGTCTGAGCGCTTTCAGGACCAGCGAAGATGAGCGCAGTGGCCTCAGGCGTGCGTTGGGCCTGAGCAGCGATCAATTCATGAACGGGGCGCAAATGGAGATATTCAACCTCGGGGCCATTCCAGTCGTGCAAAATCATGCGTTTCTGGGCTGGAGTGAGCATGGGCAACGTGGATACAGGTTGATCCGGGTTGGCCACCACGCCCTCCAATAGCAGACGCAGATGCTGAATCATACGGAGGATGGTCTGTTGATGAAAAAGGTCTGTATTGTATTCCAACAGGCCGCGCAGTTCCCCCCCCATGTCGGTGATGGAGAGGGTGAGATCGAACTTGGCCGCGCCTGTGTCTACGGGTTGAGGGAAGATGGTCAACTCGGGCAACTGCAACGCGTCGGTAGGTGCGTCTTGCAACACAAACATAACCTGAAACAAAGGGGAATGTCCCAGGGCCCGCTGCGGCTGCAACGCGTCCACCAGCATCTCGAAGGGCAGATCCTGGTTGGCGAAAGCCTGCACGGTCACATCCTGCACCCGGGCCAATAGTTGCCGGAAGTCGGGCTGGCCCGAAAGATCAGCCCGTAACACCAGGGTGTTGACGAAAAATCCGATGAGCGGCTCCAACTCGGCGCGGGTGCGCCCGGCCACAGGCGTGCCCAGGTTGAAATCCTCTTGTCCAGAATAGCGATAAAGGAGGACTTCGAAAAGGGCGACCAATGCCATGAACAGGGTAGCTCCCTGCTCATTGGCCAGATCGCGCAATGGCTCCACCAGAGTCGCTGGCAATGCAAATGTCTCGAAAGTGCCCCGCTCGGTAGGCTCCTGGGGGCGAGGAAAATCGGTGGGAAGTTCCAACAGTGCGGGAGCTCCAGCCAGTTGGCGCTTCCAATAAGCCAATTGGCGTTGCGCTGCCGCTCGTTGCAACCATTGGCGTTGCCAAAAGGCGAAATCTGCGTATTGCACTGGCAGCTCAGGCAGGTTTATTGCCTCCCCCGCCACCAGCGCCCGATAAAAAGCCGCCACCTCCCGCACGAACACCCCCATGGACCAGCCATCAGCCACGATGTGATGCATGGTGAGAAGCAAAAGATGATCCTCGGGCCCCAGGCGCAAAAGTCGCGCCCGCACCAAAGGCCCATGCTCCAAATCAAAAGGACGTTGCGCCTCACCGGAAGTCAGCTCCTGGGCGCTGGCCATGACATCTGCCGACGAGTTCAGATCTTCTGCCACCAAGGTCAGATGCAGGTCAGGATGCAGTGCCAGGGCAGAGCGCCCCTGGATGGCAGGAAAACTTGTATGGAGCACCTCATGCCGATGGATCACCCGGTTCAGGCTCTCTTCCAGAGCGGCAACATGCAACGCTCCCCTCATGCGCAACGCCAAAGGCATGTTATAGCTGGCGCTTTCCCGATCCAGCTGATGCAAAAACCAGAGGCGTTCCTGTCCGAAGGAGAGTGGCAGATTTTCGACAACGCCAGTTTCCTGGTCCACCACCCGCGGCTGCGGCGTGATCGCATCCAGCGCCTGGCTTTCGCCGGGCCTGGGCCAACCTCGTAAACGCTCATACCCCAAATCGCTGGCCATTTGCCAGGTCATCTCGCTGAGATAATCCACCTCGAGCTTCTCCATCCAGCGATATGCGTTACGGCCATCAATGCCTTTGTGCTCAAAGAAACGCACATCGCCCACCATGCGCGCCAGAGGATGGATGCCATCGGTCATACGTCGCTTGGGGTTCTTTTGCGGCTCCAACATGTCGGGATGAAAATCGACACCGAGGAAACTGCATAGGTTGCTGATTGTTTCATAAGGATGTTGCACCAAGTCTTCGTAATACACGCGATGTTGCCGCTGCTCTGGCACATCTTGCAAGAAGCTGAGGATGTTTTGATGGCTGACGAGCCAGATGAGTTCAGCCAGTTGGCCAGGAGTAAATGGATGTTCTCCTTTGAAAAAGGGAGGATAGAAGACGTGGAGCTTGGCTTTCTCGAAGGAGGGAATTACTGCATATGGATGACGGACGAGGTGGATGTAAAGAGGATCGGCAAAATCCTCTTCCGCCCGCCGCAGCACCTGCTCATCCAGAGCATAGTTGGGCGTTTTATCGACAAAGATGCGGTCGCCCAACCAGGATTGGAGCACGCCATAGAATTGTTTAATGGTCAGATTCTGTTCGATATAGGAACGGAAGATGGCTTGGGCCTCCTCCACATCACACTGACGCAGCTCCATAATAGCCCGCAAGATGCCATCCAGCCAGAATTCATCCCGCTCATTGCCCAATGCGGCCTGCTGATGGGCCAGGGTGTTGTAATTGAGCAATTGCAACTCAGGAGGAGCGAAAAGACGGGGGTTGCCTCCCAGGATGACGCGCAGCAGCGTGGAGCCAGACCGAGGTGCGGAAAGGATGAACACAGCCCGGGGATTTTTTGGCCCACCCGCCAGTGATGCGGGCCGGGGCGGCAGGGGAACGATGAGCTCGCGTAGCCGGCGCAGGTCTGCCGGCGTGACCACCTGAGCGTGTGCGGCCCGAGCCACGGTTTGAGCTGCCGCGTCAGCATCCTCACCCAACATGCGCGCCACGCCTATAGGATAGTTTTCTCGTAGATAAGCGGCCAGTTGCGCAATGGTGGGAGCGTCGAACAACGCCACCAGATAGATGTATTCGCCCAACCGATCCTGCAAACGATTGACAAATGTCGCCCCCAGAATGGAATTGCCGCCCAACTCGAAGAAATTGTCGTTTACGCCAATCTCACGCACCCCCAACAGCGCTCGCCACATGTCTGCCAAATACAATTCCAAGGCATCGCGCGGCGCGACGAAATCCTGCCCCACCTGGCGTTCACCCTCTGGCTCAGGCAGAGAATGGCGGTCGATCTTGCCATTGGGCAGCCGCGGCAATTCATCCAACAGCACAAAAGCCGCGGGAATCATGTATTCGGGTAGGCGCTGACGCAACGCTTCTCGCACCTGATCGATGACGAGCGAATCATGGGCAGGAACGACATACGCCACCAGACGTTGATGCCCATCGTCCACGCGCGCTGTTACAGCCGCCTCTTTCACTGCAGATAAAAGGACCAAAGCGCTTTCGATCTCACCCAGCTCTACGCGAAAGCCGCGGATTTTCACCTGTTCATCCACCCGCCCCATGAATTCGATGTAACCATTGGGCAACCAGCGGGCCAAATCGCCAGTCTTGTAAATTCGGGCCCCGGGATATGAGAGAAAAGGATCGGGCAGAAAACGTTCGGAAGTGAGTTGTGGTCGGCCCAAATATCCTCGAGCTACGCCCACACCACCAATATACAGCTCGCCGGGCACGCCAATAGGTACAGGCTGCATTGCTTCATCCAAAATATAAACATGAACATTAGGCAGTGGCCGTCCTACCGGAATCAGTTCCAGCGCGTCTACCATCTGAGGTGTGCTGGCAGTCTCGAACCAGAGTGCAGTGATGGTGCTCTCGGTTGGGCCATAGGCGTTGATGAAGCGGGCGGGATGACGGTGCAGCCGGGCCCAGGTGCGCAGACGGGTTAGATCTGGCCTTTCGCCTCCCACCAGCAGCACTCGCAAAGATAAATCCAGCGGTGCTGCGCCTGCCATGTCATCCACGCTCTGATGCCAAATAGACGCTGGCAAATGCAGCACATGAATGTCATGGGCAGCGCAGAAGTGCAACAAGCGCCCGCCTACCAGCTCAGCCGCGGAGCTGATGAGCACCAACGTGGCGCCAGAGATGAGCGCGGGATAAATTTCCTCACCTGCGGCGTCGAAACTCAGGGTAATGAACTGTAATACCCGATCTCCCACGCCCAAATCATAAATATTCGCCAGACTGCGAGCATGATTGATGAGCCCCCGCTGCAACACCTCCACACCCTTAGGCTGACCAGTGGAGCCGGAGGTGTAGATGACATACGCCAGATGTTCAGGGCGAGTGAGTGGCTCAGGATTGGTCTCAGGCTGGCTATCCAGCTCAGAAGCATGACAATGGACATAGTGTATGCCAGAAGCATCCTCGCTCGTGACAGCCATGTTGGTCACGACGATCTGCACGCCCGAATCATCGATCATGTAACGAATGCGTTCCGCTGGATAATCAGGGTCTAGGGGCAAATAAGCGCCTCCCGCCTTGAGAATGCCCAACATTCCCACCAGCATCTCGGGTGAGCGTTGCATTTGCAGCCCCACCAGGATCTCGGGCCCTACCCCCAGATCACGCAAATAATGAGCGAGTTGATTGGCGCGCCGGTTGAGTTCGGCATACGTCATATAAGTCGGAGGATAAGGGCAGGTTGGGGAAAGGGGAACAAATTCCAGAGCGACAGCCTCTGGCGTCAGTGCGGCTTGCTCTTCGAAAAGCTGCTGGATGGCTAACGTTGGCCCGTAATCTATGGAAAATCCCCGCCACTTTTCCAACAACAATTGCCGCTCCTCGGCCCCCATCAAGGGTAGACGAGCCACAGTCGTATCGGGATTTTGGACAATGCTTTGCAGCAGATGGATAAAATGGCGGGCCATGCGGGCCATGGTGCTGGCGGCGAATAGGTCCGTGCGATAGCGAAAAGCGCAGCGCATCCCCTCGGCATCCTCCTCCACCACCAGCGAAAGGTCCACCTTGGCCGTGCCAATATCGGTAGCAATCAGCTCCATCTCCAATTCTCCCAGCTGCAACCGGGGCAATGCCTGCTGAAATACCAGCGCTGCCTGAAAAATGGGGCTAACACCAGGATCGCGACGGGGCTGTATGTGGGAAACCAACATCTCAAAGGGCAAATCCTGATGCTCTTGCGCCTCCTGCACCACCTGATGCACCCGCCCCAACAATTCGCGGAAGGTGGGATTGCCAGCGAGATCGGTGCGCAAAGCCAGCATATTGACGAAATAGCCGATGAGGTTTTCCAGCTCGGTCTTGTCGCGATGGGCAAAGGGCGTCCCCACCACCAAATCGTCCTGACGGGAGTAGCGATGAAGAAGAACGCTATATGCCGCCAGCAAGGTGGAAAAAAAGGTGACCCCCTGGGAGCGACTCAACGCCTTGAGTTGAGCGGTCAGCTGAGATGGAAGTCGAAACTGGTAATGCGAGCCCTGATGCGAAAGAATCGCGGAGCGGGGATGATCGGTGGGTAGTTCTAGCAGGGGAGGAATGCCAGAGAGTTGTTTTTCCCAGTACTGTAGCTGCTCATCTAACTTCGCCCCTTGCAACTGCTGCCGCTGCCAGTGGGCGTAATCTGCATACTGGATGGGCAGAGAGGGCAGGTCGGGATTACGTCCCTGCACATAGGCGTCATAGAGCAAAGCCATCTCTCGCAAGAAGATGCCAATCGACCAGCCATCCGCTACGATGTGGTGCATGGAGACAACCACCATGTGCTCCTGTGCGTCCAGTTGTAACAGCATGGCCCGCAGCAAAGGGCCATTGGCCAGATCGAAAGGACGTTGAGCCTCGGTGGTGGCCATCGCCAGCGCCTGGGCTTCGCGTTGCGCCGGAGGCAGATGGCGCAAATCCTCATAAGCCAGTGGGAGTGAAAGTTCCGGTGCGATGATCTGGCGAGGTTCGCCATCTTTTGTAATAAAACGGGCCCGCAGCACCGCATGCCGTTGCACCACCTGATTCATACTACGGGCCAAGGCCTGGCGATCTAACGTCCCGCGCAATCGCACTGCCCCCGAAATGTTGTAGAGGGAGCTGTTTGGCTCCAGTTGGTCGAAAAACCACAACTGCTGCTGTCCAAACGAAAGGGGATATTCATTGGGATCAGGGCGCGGGGTGATGGCTTGGGCCTGACGTCGGGCCATGGCTTTCTTCTTCAGCCATTTTTCTAAAAGCGCCCGTTTTTCGGGAGACAAATCTTGCAGCTTCTTGCTCATAGAATCAACTCTCAATCATCCTCTTGCAAAAGACGCATCAATTCTTCCTCAGAAAGATCATCCAGTTGCTCCCACAAATCAGCCATATCCTCATCGGTCGCTTGCTCCAGCATGGCTTCGGTGATGATTGCAGCCAGCTGGGCAATGGTGGGCGATGCAAACAGGGAGCGTAAAGGAATTTCCACATCATAAAGCTCACGCATGCGAGAGGCGATCTGGGTAGCCAGCAATGAATGCCCGCCCAGCTCGAAGAAATTGTCGTGGACGCCAACCTGCTCCAGGCCTAGCACCTCAGCCCAGATACGGGCCAAGTCCTCTTCCACAGGCGTTGACGGAGCCACATACTCCTGGCCGTGGTGCAAACGGTGTCCTTCATCCACCGGGGGTAACGCCCGATAGTCGATTTTGCCGCTGCGGGTCAGTGGAAGCTCTGTGAGCGGCACAAAAACGCCAGGGATCATGTAATGGGGCAAACGCGTTTTGAGATATTCGTGCAACTGCGCCACAGAGGGCAAATCTCCTGAAGCGCGATGGATGTAGGCTGCCATAATTTTATCATCAGGCTCCCGCGAGACCAGCTGCACCACAGCCACATCGATGGCCGGATGTTGATGCAACGCCGCTTCGATCTCTCCGGGCTCGATGCGGAAACCTCGCATCTTTATCTGACGATCGATGCGTCCCAGAAATTCGATGACGCCATCCGCACGGAAGCGAGCCAGATCACCAGTGCGATAGCGCCGCGCTCCCGCCTTGCTGCTCCAAACATCTGGCTGAAAAGCCTGGGCGGTGATGGCGGGGCGGTGGAGATAGCCCCGGGCCAGGGCAGCGCCGCCCAAACACAATTCGCCGGGCACACCAATGGGGGTGCGATTGCCATAGTCATCGAGAATGACTGCAGTGCGCGGAGAGACAGGCCGTCCGATGGGCAAAGCGCCAAACAAAGCCTCATCCTCGTCAGCATGCGTAGGAATGTCGTGGGTGGTGGCGGTGATGACAGCCTCGGTGGGGCCATAAGCATTGATGAGTCGCACTTCAGGCAACACCCGCCGCCAAATTTTCACAATCTCCCGAGGCAGAGCATCGCCGCCCGAAATGATGAGGTGCAGGTCACCCACCAAATCACGAGGATTTTCTTCTCCCCAAACGCGCATCACTTGACTCAGATAGGCTGGAGGCAAATTGATGACCGAGAGCTGATTTTGCTGCACCACCCGGGCAAAATCCTCCGGAGGCCACACCTCATCCCCACGCATCACCAGGGTTGCGCCCGTGGTGAGCGTGACAAAAACCTGCTCCAAGCCTTGATCAAACGTGAGCGCCGCAAATTGCAAAACCCGATCTCCAGAGGTGACGCCAAACGCTCGGGCAATGCTGGCGATGTGCCGGGAGAGCGCATCCCGCTCCACCACAACCCCCTTGGGCTGGCCCGTAGTGCCCGAGGTGTAGATGATGTAAGCCGCACTTTTGGGGAAGGGGGTGAGTGCCGGAGGCGTAGATGGCTGGTCCAGCGTGTCATCCGGGGTGATGTATTGGGGCAAAGTGGCCGGTGGTTGAGGTTCCGGCACGGCGAAAGCTGGTTGCTCACCAAGCGCCACCTTCACCTGAGCGTCCTGAAGGATGAAGCGCGTCCGCTCTGCGGGATAATCGGCTGAGAGAACGACAAAGGCGGCGCCAGCTTTGAGGACGCCCATGATGGCGGCGATGAGCTCGGGCGTGCGCTCCAGGAACAGGCCGACAACCTGCTCTGGCTTCACGCCTCTACTCAACAAAGCATGGGCGATCTGGTTGGCGCGGGCTTCGAGCTGCGCATAGGTTAGCGCCACATCCTCTTGCACCACGGCCTGGGCGTGGGGACGAGCAGCGACCTGGGCCGCGAATTGTTGCAGCAGATCGGGCGCGGCGGCATCATGCGCGGACGCGTCCAGCCCGCCCCACGCGTCCAGACGAGCCAGTTCATCTTCATCCAGCAAAGGCAATTGCGAGATGCGCAGGTCGGGCGAATTCACTACGGTCTTGAGGAGACGGATGTAATGTTTCACCATCTGCCGCGCGGTTCTCCTATCGAACAGATCGGTGTTATAATTGAGAGAACCAGCAATGCCCTGTGGAGATTCTTCCAACGAAAACGTCATATCGAATTTGGCTGTGGCATCGTCGTAGCGTAGTAGCGAGAGTGTGAGCCCAGGCCATTGGAAACGGGAAAGTTGCGCCTGCTGAAAGTCAATCATTACCTGAAAGAGAGGCGTGCGGCTCATGTCCCGTGCGGGTTGTAATGCATCCACCAACATCTCGAAAGGAACGTCCTGATGTTCATACGCATCTATGGTAGTTTGCTTCACCCGCGCCAGCAATTCGCCAAAACTGGGATCCCCCGCCAAATCGGTCCTTAGCACCAGGGTGTTGAGCAGAAAACCGATAAGTCCCTCGGTTTCGACCCGGGTGCGATTGGCAATGGGCGTGCCCAATGTGATGTCATCTTGCATGGTGTAGCGATGTAAAAGCGCGGCCAATCCCGCGGACAATATCATAAACGTGGTCACGCCTTGCTGCTGTGCCAGGTGCGACAGTTGCCGATAGGTTTCATCGGGGAGTTGGAACCATTCCACCGCTCCATGGGAGGTTTGAACAGGTGGACGGGGGCGATCGGTAGGAAGTTCCAGCGGCTCGAGATGGGCCAATTGCTCCTGCCACCATGCGATTTGTTCGGCGATAAAGTCGGAACGCACTCGTGTCAATTGCCAGGCGGCGAAATCGACATACTGGATGGGCAAAGGAGGCAGATCGGGATCAACGCCTGCGGCCAACGCCCGATAGATGGCGGTCAGCTCTTCCAGCATCACTGCCACCGACCAACCATCGGAGACGATATGATGCATGGTAAAAAAGATGATGTGTTCATCCGCAGCCAGGCGCAACGCCTCAGCCCGCAGCAAGGGCCCCTGGCTGAGATCGAAGGGCTGACGGGCGTGATTCGCGGCCAACTGCAGAATCCATTCTTCGCGAGTCGCGGACGACATTTCGCTGAGATCGCGCATGGGCAGGTGGATGGGCATCTCATCATGGATGTGTTGCACCGGCTTGCCGCCGACTTCGTGAAAGGTGGTGCGCAAAATCTCGTGTCGCTGCACAATGAGATTAAGGCTTTGCTCCAGCAAGGGAGTTGAAATCTCACCCTGCAGTTTGATGGCGGAAAAGTTGTTATAGAGCGGCGCGCCTGGGTCCAGTCGATCCAGGAACCACAGGCGCTGCTGTCCTGGCGAGAGGGGCATGTATTTCTGCCTGGGTACGGGCTGGATGGTCGAGGAAAACGCTGGCTTCCCCTCGACCTGTTCACTTTCGGCCTGGATCAGGCGGGCCAACCCAGCGATGGTGGGCGCTTCGAACAAACGTCGCAAAGGCAGATTAACCTTATAGGCGTCCCTCAAACGGGAGACGATCTGGGTGGCCAGTAGCGAATGTCCTCCCAGAGCGAAAAAATCATCGTGCAACCCTACCGGAGCAATGCCCAGGGTTTGCTCCCACAAACTGGCGATTTCTTTTTCGAGTTTAGTGGTGGGTTCGACAAAAGGCGTGTCGAGGTCTGGGCGAGGATGCATCTCTGATGGTGAATCCTCTCCCCCATCCTCATCCTCATCCAGACTTTCTTCCGGCCCGGTTTTCATCGACTCCAGCTTTTGCAGCCGGGCCTGCAAGTCGGCAGTAGAGACCACCACTTGAGGCAAATCGTCATACGCCAGAAGATGCTCCAGCACTTCCAGCCCTTCATCAGGTAAGATGGCCAGTTCAGAAGCGCCCAGAGAGACATTGTTCATGCCGCCGTCATCAAAGGCCCACCCATCCCAGTCGATGCTCATCCAGGGGGTGCCGGTGCGGTAAAATTCACGCGCGGCCAGAGAATCCATGAAGGCGTTGGTCGCGGCATAAGCGGTCATGCCGTATCCACCCAGCACCGTGGAAAGGGAGGATTGAAGCAAGACGAAGTCGAGATGCTGGTCTTCCAGCAGATGCGCCAGATTGAGACTGCCCAACACCTTGGCCCGGATATGCCGCGCGCACACTTCTTCGGCGGTCTCGGCTAATGGCGTCAACGCGTCCAGGCCCACTACGCCAGCAGCGTGCAGTACGCCATGCAGAACGCCAAAGTGGGCCAGGGCAGCATCCAGCACATGACGCATGGCGCTTTCATCCGCCACGTCGGCGGCAAAAGTCAACACTTCCGCGCCCAGACTTTCTAACTCGCGCACAGTACGAATGCGTTGAGCGAGAACATCGTCAGGTTGGGAGCGATCCAACCAGGATTCCCAATCTTGCCGCGGGGGCAGTGGCGTCCGGCCCACCAAAATCAGTCGAGCCTGCACCTTTTGGGCCAGATAGCGGGCAAACAGCAAGCCCATGTTGCCCAGACCGCCGGTGATGAGGTAGACGCCGCGTGAACGCAAACGCGCCTCGGCGCTTTCCTGAGGTGACAAAGGTTCGAAGGTCTGCACCCAGCGCCGCCCCCCTCGATAGACCACCACAGGATCGTGCGAGTTGAGGATGTCGAGTGCGATTTTTCGTGCCAATTTTAATCGTGCTTCTGAGCCGTCAGGAATGGTCACATCGAGAAAACGACACCGGATGTTGGAGAACTCCTCGGCGACCACCCTACATGGTCCCAGAGCCATGGCCTGAAAAGGATGGATTTGGGAAAGGCTGGAGAAGTCGAGCGCGTGATGGCCAATGAAAACCAGCTGTAGTTGTTGGGTAATGCCGCGCTGATATAGGGCGCGTGCCAGAGAGGTAAGGGTGGTGACGCCACGCTGACGGGCTTCGTTGAAATCGGCGTCGGCTCGATTCCAGGCAATGACGATGGTTTTGGGAAGCTGGTTGCGCTCATCCAGATGTCGAATCAGAGCGTCAATATCTGCCTGTACGCCCGGGCGTATGGTGAAACGGCTTTCATCAAAAATGGCAAACTCAGAGCCGGGCATGACTTGCAATACCGGATAGCCTGCCTGCAACAAGGTCATCAACATGGGATCGCCGAGTTCGTCGCGGAAGATGAGCCAGGGGGCGCTGATGTGATCGCCCCGTGGCAGGTTTCCCGGCAACGGCGCGCGCCGCCATGAAGGTGCATAAAGCCATGTTTCAGGCGGTTGACGCTTGCTCAGCATCAATTCCATCTCACCTCCGACGTTTTCCAGCTCCCGCATATCAGGCTTAATCCAATGCCGCTGACGTTGGAAGGGGTAGGTGGGCAGAGGGATGCGATAACGGCGTTCGTTTTCGTAAAAAGCTTGCCAGTCCAACGAAATTCCAGCCAGCCACATCTGCCCCAATGTTCTGAGCAAAAAGGCCTGATCCTGTTGTTGGGTGCGAGGATGGCGCAGGGAAGCGAGAATGATGCGCGTTTTTCCTGCCGCGGGATGCCAACCAGCAAGACGAGTCAGGGTGTTTCCAGGTCCAATTTCGAGCAATGCCATGACCGAATCGGCCAACAGCTGCCCCACGCCATCGGCAAAGCGCACCGTTTGGCGCAAATGCCGCGCCCAATAGGTGGGATCAGTGGCCTGTTCTGCGGTGATCCAATCTCCGGTGACATTGGAGATGAAACGAGTTGTGGGTGGTTTGGGAGCGGCCTGGGCCACCAGTTGGGCGAATGGCTCCAAGATCGGTTGCATCATGGCGGAGTGGAACGCATGGGAGGTGTGGAGCCTCCGCACGCCGTGTCCGGCCTGCTCCAAAGCCTGTTCCAAGGTGTCGATGGCGTCGAACGGCCCCGAAACTGCCACCAGGCCAGGGGTGTTGATGGCCGCCAGAGCGAGACGGGAGTCGGTCTCCAACCAGGGGCGAATCTCAGCTTCGGACAACTGCACGCTGAGCATGGCTCCGCCCGGCAGGGCTTGCATCAGCTTTCCTCGGGCCGAGACCAAAGCCAAAGCATCTTCCAACGAAAACACGCCTGCCAGGGTGGCGGCCACATATTCGCCGATGCTATGGCCAATCATGGCGGCGGGTTGCACCCCCCAATGCATCCACAATTGGGCCAGACCATATTCGATGATGAAGAGGGCGGGTTGGGTGTATTGAGTTTGACGCAGTTTTTCAGATGCCTCATCTTCTTTTTCTGCTGGGGGGAAGATAAGGCTGCGGATATCGAGCTGGAGGTGTGGGAGCAATAAGTGGGCGCAGCGATCCACCTGCTCGGCAAAGATTGGCTCAGTCTGGTAGAGATCGCGAGCCATGTTCACATATTGTGCGCCCTGGCCGCTGAACATGAAGGCCACAGGCCGTCCCTCGAATTCCTCCACAGCGTCAGAAATCCTCTCGCCGTCCCGATTTTCAATTGCAGCGATGACCTCAGCGCTCGTTTGGGCCACCAACATGCGGCGATATTTGAACGTCTTGCGCCCAAGTTTCAGGGTGTAAGCCGCATCAGCCAGATTCACCTGAGGATGCTGTTGTAGATAAATCGCGAAGTTATCGGTAATTTGCTCCAGGGCTGCGGGCGTGCGGGCCGAAAGGGTGATGAGCTGCCAGGCCCGAGAAGGCCCCGAAGCCGGTCGCTGGGGCGCTTCTTCCAGGATGGCGTGGGCATTGGTTCCTCCCATGCCAAAAGAGCTTACGCCTGCCCGCCTCGGCAACCGATCCGTGGTCCAATCGGTCAATTTCTCTTGCACATAAAAGGGACTACCGGCAAAATCGATCTGCGGGTTGGGCGCGGTAAAGTTGATGGAGGGAGGCAGCTGGCGATGTTGTAAGGCCAATACTGTTTTTATCAAGCCAGCCACGCCCGCAGCTGCGTCCAGATGCCCGATATTGGCCTTGACCGAACCAATGGCGCAAAACTGTTTTTCGTCGGTGTGCTCGCGAAAAACCTGCGAAAGCGCCTCGATTTCGATGGGATCCCCCAGCATCGTGCCGGTGCCGTGGGCCTCGATATAGCTAATCTCGAAGGGAGCCACGCCCGCCAGCACCTGGGCGCTGGCAATGACTTTGGCCTGACCATCCACGCTTGGAGCCGTATAGCCCACCTTGCCCGCACCATCATTATTGATAGCCGTGCCTTTGATGACGGCGTAAATCGTATCGCCATCACGCAGAGCATCCTCCAGACGTTTTAGCACCACCACGCCCGCACCCTCGCCGCTCACCGTGCCCCTGGCGTCAGCCGAAAATGGGCGACAATGGCCATCAGGCGAGAGTATGCCTCCTTCCTGATAAAGATAGCCTGATTTTTGCGGAATCCGAATCGAAACGCCGCCAGCCAGCGCCATATCACACTCGTAATTCAATAATGACTGACAAGCCAAATGCACCGCCACCAACGAAGTAGAGCAGGCGGTTTGTACATCCACGCTCGGACCTTTGAGATTGAGCTTGTAAGAGACTCGCGTCGTAAGGAAATCCTTATCGCTACTCATGGGAAGCTGATAAGGCTGCACGGTCTTACGGATGAGGCGGTTGTGCATCAAGTTGAAATAGAGATATGAGCCCATGCTCATGCCCGCGAACACCCCAATGGGCTCTTTGTAAATATCAGGATTATAGCCCGCCCGCTCGATGGCTTCCCAGGCGACCTCCAAAAAGATACGATGTTGTGGATCAAGAATATCGGCTTCGCGTGGATAAAACCCAAAAAAACTGGAATCGAAGCGATCGGCGCCATCCAGATGTCCCCCCGCGTTGACATACTGTGGATGTTCCAGCAGTTTGGAGTCCACCCCGGCAGCCTCCATTTCCTCCCGCGTAAAGAATTGGATCGACTCGGCTCCCTGGATGAGATTTTGCCAAAATTCCTCAATTGTTTCGGCGCCAGGGAAACGGCCAGCCAATCCAATCACTGCGATATCATAACCGTGGTCGATTTCTTGATCGTTATAATCATGGCTCTCGGAGAAGCCCGAGTCATTCATAAGAGTCTCCTAAAACAACAACGTAAGCTTCATCATCAAGTCAAGCCAAAATATACAACATCCGATGACTATTGATGCTCGACATGTGATAAATTCCTCAACTCACAGCCCCGACAACATGGCATCCCGAAAAATCGAGAGCCGTTATGAGAAAATGGATGGAGTAACAATGACCTTTATCGCTGTAAATAGCTTTGATAATGAACCAAACAAACGGGATGTGAATCTCATCAAGATTAGAGCATATTATACTGGATTTAAAAGGAAAAAGCCAATACAATTGGGCGACTGGGTGCGTTTCAATTTTGGGGCAAGTTGTCGAATGATGCACAAGACCGAGTGAACTCGGGCTCTGCAAACGCCGCTCCACCTTAGTTTCCTCCCCCGCTCCGAGATGGGCGGGGAAGGAGTTATGGAAAGGTGTTCAGATAGCGCCCATGGTTGCCCTGCGGCGACCTGAACGGCGGAGGCAGTCCCCGGGCCGCAGGCCTGAAGCGCCCGACTTGAGTCGGCCAGGAACGCGAAAAGCGCTCTTATTTTGAAACGCTTCCTGGGCGACTTCACCCAGCCGTTTTTTTATGTATTTGCCTTTCCGCCTCGCGCCGAGGGGCGTTGGCGACGGCGGCGCTGCTTGCGCTGTTTCTCTGCACGACGTCTGGCTTCGTCGGTGAGAGAAGTTTGCTGAATTTCGTGTGAAAGATGTTGGGCGAGATCGGCAATGGTGGGGTATCGGAACATATCCACCATATTGAAGGACTGTTCGAATGTGCTCTCCAACTGATCATTGACTTTGGCGAGCAGGAGCGAGTGTCCGCCGAGCTCGAAGAAGTTATCATGCACGCCAACGTTGTCAATGCCCAACACTTCTTGCCAGATGGCCGCGATTTTGCGCTCCACCTCATTGCGGGGGGGGACATAATCGGTGGCCAGCTCAGGTCGATTGGCCGAAGGGATGGGCAGACGCTTGCGATCCACTTTACCGTTGGGCGAAAGGGGGAATGCGTCCATGATCACAAAGAAGGATGGAACCATATAATCGGGCAGATCCTTTTCAACAAATGCCCGTAGCTCGCCCGACGTCAAATTTTGCTCTGGTCGCGGCAGCACATAGGAGACCAAACGCGGACCGCCTGGTGAATCAGTCAAAGCCAAAGTGACGGCGTTTTCAACGGAGGGATGACGCAGGAGCAGGTTGTCGATCTCACCCAGCTCTACCCGAAAGCCGCGAATTTTGACTTGAAAATCAACGCGACCAAGGTATTCGATGTTGCCATCAGGCAGCCAGCGGGCCAGATCTCCGGTGCGATACATACGCGCGCCAGCCTTCAACGCAAACGAATCTGGAATAAACCGCTCAGCTGTAATTTCTGGACGATTAAGATAGCCCCGGGCTACGCCGGGCCCGCCGATGTAAATTTCACCCGGCACGCCCACTGGCACAGGTTGCAAGAATTCATCCAGCAAATACACGCGCACATTGTCCAACGGGCGTCCAACAGGCACTGTTGAGGTGCTGAGGATGCGGCGCACCCGGTAGCTGGTGGGGCCAATGGTGGCCTCGGTAGGGCCATAGCCGTTGATGAAGGTGCGCCCAGGCAACCATTTTTCGACGATATCCCAGGTACAGGCTTCGCCAGCCGAAACCACCGTCCGCAGCATAGGGAACCGGGAGGCGTCATAATCTTTGAGGATGGTGGGCGGCAGAATGGCTGCGTTGATCTGACGCAATCGCATCAGCTGCGCCAATTTTTTTTCCGAAAGCAACGTGGCACGATCGGCCAGATGCAGCGAACCGCCATTGGCCAATGCCCACACAATCTCGCTGGTGGCAGCGTCGAAACTGAAGGAGGCGAATTGCAATACCTTGATGCGAATGTCGCCCCCATAAGCTTTTCGCTGCCCGGCAATGAAATTCATCAAGCCGCGGTGATGAAGCATTACCCCCTTGGGCCTGCCCGTCGAACCAGAGGTGTAGATGATGTAGGCCAGGTGGTCGGGAGTGATGTCAACATCGGGATTGATGATTGGGTGGAGCTCAATCTCGGCGGCGTTGGCATCCAATAAAATCAAATTTTGCACCGAGGCCAAAGGGGTGCTGGTGCGTTCTTCTCCCCACTGGGAGATCATCTCTGTTGTTGTCAGCAAAAACTGAATGCCGCTGTCTTCGATCATGTAGCGAATGCGTTCGGGCGGATACGTTGAATCGATGGGGAGGTAAGCGCCGCCAGCCTTCAATACTGCCAGCAACGCCACGATCATCTGCGGGGAACGAGGCAGCATAATGCCCACTGGCATATCCAGGCCAACGCCCTTGGCCTGCAAATAATGAGCGAGTTGATTGGCGCGCCGATTCAATTCGCCATAACTCAATACCTGGGTCTCATCGGTCAGGGCAATGGCGCGAGGCCGCCTGGCGGCATGCGATTCCACCAATTGATGGAAATAGCGTTGGGGCACAGGGGCCTGAGTGTAGTTCCAGTCCACGACCAGGGTGCGCTGTTCAGTGTCGGTCAGCATGCGCAAATTGCCGATGGGCGTGGCGGGATCATCTACAATTCGCTGTAACAGCATTTGAAAATGACGCAACATACGGGTGATGGTGCGATCTTCGAACAGATCGGTATTGTAGGTGATGGATGCCGCCAGTTCATTGCCAGCTTCGGCCATGAGCATGGTCAAATCCATGGGCGTCTTCTGCTCCTGGATGTGAAGCGAGCTCAGCGGCAGGCCCGCCAAATCCATCCTCAATCCTTCCGTATCCAGGGCAAATTGCGAAAGCCCCTCCTCATGCAAACGATGCGCCCGCTGCAACACGAACATGACCTGAAAAATCGGCGTATAAGCAGCGCTACGCTCAGGAGCCAGTTTTTCAACCATCAAATTGAAGGGATAATCTTGATGGGTCAGTGCATCGAGTACGGTCTGTTGGATCTGCGCCAGAAAATCCACAAATTTCGGATTGCCTGATAAGTCGGAGCGCAGCGGCACCGGGTTGACAAAATAACCCACAACATTATCCAGGCCGGGCTGGGTGCGACCAGCCGTTGGCGTGCCCACGATGATGTCATCTTGGCCAGTATAGCGTCGCAACAACACATTGAATGCAGCCAGCAACGTCATGAATGTGGTAACGCTATTTTTTTCCGATAACGACTTGAGCGCATGGCTGAGGGTGCGTCCTAGTTTGAGGGTCTTCGTGGCCCCATGAAACGTTTGCACGGGCGGGCGAGGATGATCGGTGGGGAGATTGAGCAGGGGCAAATCGCCAGCCAGACGATCGCGCCAATAGGCCCACAGTTTTTCACCCCGAACGCCCGCCAACATCTGCAACTGCCATTGCACGAAATCGGTGTAGCGGATGGTTGCCGGCGCCAATATGTGTTCAGGATCCGCGGCAGGCCAAATGGATGCCAGTTCGCCCAGCAATATCGCCAGTGACCACAAATCTACGACAATGTGATGGGCGTGAAGCAAAAGTGCGTGGTCATCCTCAGCCAACTCGAACACGTAAAGTCGCAACAATGGACCGGTTTGCAAGTTGAATGGTTGGTTGGCGAGACGATCCAGCTCCTGTTGTAATCGCCCATCATCCCAACCCCGAGCATCAACTACAAAGAAATATGGAGGAATTTCCTCATGGGTACGTTGACGCGGCTCGCCGCCCACAGCAAAAAAGGTGGTGCGTAAAGAAGGATGCCGTCGGAAGAGTAGATCGAAACGTGCTTGTAGACGCTCGACATCCAGTGGAGCTCTGACGCGCGCGGCATAGGTGGGGTTGAAGATGCTATCGGGTGACACTTGATGCTGAAACCACATGGCCCGTTGCCCATGCGACAAGGGATGATCTCTCTGCGCTTCAGTCGAGACAACCAATGAATCAGCACGAGCCTCTGTGTGCAAAAGTTGTGATGAAATCAGCGTTACTAATTCCTCGACGCTGGGCCCCCGCACCAACTCGGCGATGGGAATCTCCACACTCAACTCTTGCTCCACTGTATGTTTCAGCTCCACCGCCATAATCGAATCCATCCCCAGGTAGATGAGGGGCTGATCGGCAGGAATCTCATCGGGCGCCATCCGTAACACATCGCCCAATTTTTGGCGTAGATACAGCGATAACGCTATCTCCCTCTGCTCAGCCTCAATCGTGCGCAACTGCTCAGGCGTGATGCGTTCGTCATGCGTCTCGGTTGTAGCAACCACGATATCAGACGCGCTCACTTTCTCATCCAACACTAGCGCCCGCCGCCCATCTGGCAACCTGGCCATATGAAGTTGCTCACTTTCGAGCAGGATATTGCCCGCTTCGTCCACTACTTGCACCCTGGCAGTGGGCAAAACCTGCTCCAATTCGAGCTTCAGCCCATCGTCCCAAGTGGGCGTGGCGGCGAACCAATAACGCTTTTGCTGGAAGGGATAGAGTGGAAGTCGCACGCGTTGATGCTTCCCTGGATAAAATGCACGCCAATCCACCTGCACACCGCCAGCATACAATCCCGCCACAGCCTCCAGAATTGCAACTCGATCTTTCTCTTCACGATGCAATGAACCCACCCAGGTCAAACTGGAATCGTCGAGAAGACGACGGCCCATGCCAATGAGCGCAGGATGTGGCCCCACCTCGAGATAAACCTGGGCGCCACGAGCATTCACCGCATGCATGCTCGCCTCGAACTGCACAGCAGCCATGATGTGTCGCCGCCAATATTCGGCGTCGGGAATCTCGTTTTCAGCGAATATTCTTCCCGTGACATTTGAGACCATGCGGATGTCGGGCGCTTTGAAGGAAATAGTGCGAGCGATGGCCTCGAATTCATCGAGCATCGGCTCCATCAAAGGTGAATGAAATGCATGTGAGACTCTGAGTCGGCGCGCCGTGATACCCTGAGCCTCGAATTGGGTCACTGCCGCCTCGACAGCTTTGGTGCGGCCTGAGATGACCGTATTTTTGGGCCCATTGACACCAGCAATAGCGAGATCGTCAGCAAAAAGAGCCACAACTGGAGCCACATCAGCGACTGATGCAAACAGCACAGCCATGGAGCCCTCACGCGGTAAAGTCTGCATCAACCGTCCACGAGCGGCGATCAGCGTTGCGCCATCGGCTAGGCTCATGACCCCAGCGATCACTGCCGCCACGTACTCGCCCACGCTATGTCCCAGCACGAAGTCGGGCGTTAACCCCCAGCTTCGCCACAACTGCGCCAACGCATACTCGATGGCGAACAGTGCTGGTTGGGTGAATTCGGTCTCATGGATGCGGGGATCATCGGCTGCGGCCGGGAAAAGGATGTTGAAAAGGGGAGTAGAAAGATGTGCGTCCAAGGCTGTCGCGACCTCATCCAGCGCTGCTCGGAACGCAGGTTCAGTGGCATAAAGCTCGCGGCCCATATTGGCGTATTGCGCCCCTTGTCCGGTAAAAAGCCAAACCAATTTGCGGCGTTTTCCCCGGCGCACGCGTCCTCGACGCACGCCCAGTCCCATCCGTCTCTGGGCGACTTCTTGCAATCTGGCTCGCAATTCAGCTCGATCTTCAGCGACAACAGCCAGGCGCACATCGAAATGCGTACGCGTGGTCGCAGCATTGTAGCATACATCCACCAAAGGAAGATCGGGATTATCATCCAAAAAAAGGGCGTAAGAGGAGGCCAGCTCGTTGAGCGCGCCTTCATCTTGGGCCGACAACGCCAGCACATAACCTGTACGATCCTGTGGTTGTACTGGTTGTGTCACGGGCGCCTCACCCAAAACGATGTGGGCGTTAGTTCCGCCAAAACCAAAAGAGCTCACGCCCGCGTAGCGGGGATGCTCCCCCCGAGGCCAGGGCACAGGCGAAGTGGGGATGGCCAACGGCATACGCTCGATGGGAATGTGGGGATTGATACGTCGGAAATGCAAATGCGGCGGTATCTCCTGGTGATACAGCGAAAGGGCCGCTTTGATCAGCCCTGCCACCCCCGCGGCAGATTCCAGATGCCCGATATTCGTCTTGACTGACCCCACCCACACAGGCTGCTCGATATTGCGGCGGGCCATCACCGCTGCCAGGGCCTCCATCTCGATGGGATCGCCCAAATGTGTACCAGTGCCATGAGCCTCGATATATCCTGCTTGCTCAGGTCTGAGTTTGGCCTCAGCCCAGGCCGCCCGAATAACAGCCTGCTGCGAGAGCCCATTGGGTGCGGTCAAACCATTACTGTGACCATCCTGGTTGATGGCGGAGCCATGAATCAATGCCCAGATATGATCGCCATCCCGCAGGGCGTCGGAGAGACGTTTAAGAACAATCACACCCACGCCCTCGCCCCGGACATAACCATCGGCTGCGGCATCGAAAGTCTTGCAGCGCCCCTCAGGAGATAACATCCCCGCCTGAGAGAACGTGATGGTAAGTTCAGGTGAAAGGATAAGATTCACCCCCGCCGCCAGCGCCAGATCGCATTCGTTATGGCGCAGGCTGCTCGCGGCCAGATGTGCTGTCACCAGCGATGAGGAACATGCCGTATCAATGGCCATGCTAGGACCGCGCACATCCAGAAGATAGGATAGCCGATTGGCCACGATGCTGAAAGCATTACCTGTGCCGGTGTAAGGATCGATCTGCTGAATGGAGCCTGGCATTCGAGCCTGCAGACGGCTATAATCATTGTTAGAAACCCCCACGAACACGCCAGTTTTGGTGCCAGCCACGGCATCGACAGATATTCCCGCATCTTCCAGCGCCTCCCACACAGTTTCCAGCAACAATCGCTGCTGAGGATCCATGCGCTCAGCCTCGCGTGGAGAAATGCCAAAAAAAGCAGCGTCGAATTGATCCACATCTGACAAGAAGCCCCCCCACCGGGTGATCATTTTGCCAGGTCCGCCCTGTGGATCATAAAACATATCGACATCCCAACGCTGCGGTGGCGGCTCGGTAACGCCATCCACCCCCTCATGCAGCATCTGCCAGAACGCATCTGGCCCCCGCCCCTGCATACCGGGCATACGCACCCCCATTCCGATAATGGCAATTGGCTCACCCGTCGCTTGCTCCTTTGCTTTTCGGACTTCAGCCAGTTCTCTTTCTAGCCTCTGGATTTTGAGCAGGGCTTTTTTGATTAGGATCGCTTGGGATGATTTCTCTGCCATAAAATAATTCAGAACGCCTGCAAAAGCGCCTTACGTAAAAAAGTCGCCCGATCGTTCAATGCCACATATTTGGCGTACCATGTAAATAAACGTAGCAATTCGATCTTTTACAGGCTATTCGTCCTCCAAATCATCGAGATCATCGAGCTTTTCCATTAACAATGCTTCCAACTCTTCGACAGAGAGCGCATCCAGATCAGATACATCGACGTCAACGCCTTCCTCAACCAATGATATTGCTGCATCTTCCACCGGAAGAGCTGAAGGCCTGTCGAAAACGTCAGGTACTATATCTTTTACCAGATAATCGGCGATGGCGTCAACTGTGGGATACTCGAAAGCAATGGTGGCGGGAAAATTTTTGTGCAAAGCAGCATCCAAAGCGTTTTTCAACTCCACAGCCATCAAGCTATCCATGCCCATCTCGCTCAATGGAGTATACGCATCCACGAGATCGATGGAAGTCAGCCCCAGAATGCGCCGCACCTGCTCGCGCAAAAATGCAACCATGATCTCATGGCGCTCATCGGCGGGCGAATCTTGCAATCGCTGCAGAATTTCAGAGAGGTTTTTATTGACGGCAGGCGTTTCATCCCGATCTGACTCGGCGCGAAAATCACTCAGCAATGGCGGCGTTTGTGGGAGATGGCGCAGAAATGTAGGCCAATGCACCGACATCACCGCCACCTGTGGACGCGGCGAGGCCAACAACGTTTCCAGGGCTTGCAGGCCCAAATCTGGGGGGATGGGCCATATCCCTTTGCCCGAACGTCGAGCCTGTATCCCATCCCGCACCGCCATTCCCACCTCATCCCAGGGTCCCCAATTGATGCTGAGTCCAGGCAGCCCTTCATCATGCCGTTGATGTGCCAGCGCATCGAGATAGGCGTTGGCCGCGGCATAGTTGCTCTGACCAGGCGAGCCCAGCAGCGAAGCAATGGAAGAGAAGAGGATGAAGAAATCGAGATCGGCATGATAGGTGAGGCGGTGAAGGTTGGCCGCTCCTTCAACTTTTGGACGCAAAACCTGCTCATAGCGTTTCCAATCTTGCTGCACAAGCACACCATCCGCCAACAGGCCCGCAGCGTGGATAATCCCGCGCAACGTCAGGTCTGGATTGTCCTCCAGCTCAAACAGCAGCTCCTGCAACGCGTCGAAATCTGCCACATCGGCCTGCCTGTGCTCGACATGTGCGCCAGCGGCATTCAGTTCATCCATCCAGATGATATCGGTAACTGTGGGTGAGCGGCGAGAAAGTAGAACCACGCCACCAGCACCCTGTTGTACAAGCCATTGGACCGCCAGACGCCCCAACGCGCCCAGCCCGCCAGTGATGAGATAGATTCCATCATCGCGAATCAGGATGGGATCGCGCATAAGGCTGCGAATATCTCGTTTCGGTTGGGTGATGACGACTTTGCCAATGTGTTTAGCCAACGCCATAAAACGAAATGCCGCCTCAGCTTCTGTCAGAGGATAGGCGCTATGGTGTAGCGGTTTGAGCTCGCCTGCAGCAAACGCCTGAACCAGCTCTTCCAACATCTCGTGGATGAGTTCGGGCCGCTGGGCCGATAGCTCGTCCAGCGCAATGATATGATAAACCACGTCAGGCCGGGCTTCCGCCATCCGTGCTGGCGACCAGATGTCCACCTTGCCAATCTCAAGAAAACGCCCATGCTCGGCCAACATGCTGAGATTTGCTGGAATGTAATCGCCCGCCAGTGAATTCAACACCAGATGCACGCCCTGGCCGTTGCTGTCATCCAGCACCTCTGTTGCGAAATCCAACGCACGAGAATTGTAAAGATGTTTTACCCCGGCACGACGCAGAAAATCACGCTTTGCTTCCGTCCCCGCCGCGGCGAAGAGCTCTGCTCCCGCCCGCTGCGCCAGTTGCACTGCAGCTAAACCCACGCCGCCACTGGCGGAATGGATGAACACTCGCTCTCCCTTCTTCATCTTACCCAGGCGATTGAGCGCATAATGTGCGGTGAGAAAGGCGATGGGAATGGTGGCCGCTTCCTCAAAAGTTAGGTTCGCGGGCAGTTTCACCACCAACCGAGCGTCGGTGATGGCATAACTGGCAAAACTGGCGGGAACAATGCCCATAACCGCATCGCCCACCTGAAGATGCGTTACCCCTGGCCCTAACGCAGAGATAACCCCTGCACACTCTCCCCCCAAAGGCCCGGGATCGCCAGGATATAACCCCATGGCGTTCATTACATCACGAAAATTCAGCCCGGTCGCTCGCACCTGAATCTCAATCTGACCTGGTCCGGGCCGGAGGCGTTGCATGGGAGCCAGTGTAAGATGACTCAATTGCCCACGCTGAGAGATCTCCAACCGTCGCACATCTTCCGTCGCAGACGCGACCTGGGTGGATGCATCGCGTACCAACCGGGCCACAAACCGCTGCTGCGGACGCAGCGCAATGCGATTTTCTTCACTAGAGGCCAACAATTCGGCAATGAGAGCCGAGACCATGTCCGCGGGTTGTGCGGGCAGATCCACCAGCGTGGGAGAAAGTTCTGGATGCTCGACAGCAATGGACGCACCAAACCCCCACAGTAGCGATGGCGCCACGTTCACGCTTACCTGACCGACAGGTTGGGCATTGGCGGTCAGGAGCCATAGCCGAGGCTTTTCTTGCCAACGCGTCAGCAGCAACGCTTGGGTGAGATGCAACGCGCCCGCCAATGCAGATTCACCCTCCTCTTGTGCATCCAGCCCCCAGGCAAAGATGACTCCGCGTGGGGGCAGCGGATGTTGCGGCTGCAAAACAGACAACAACCGCTCGAAATCATGAGGGTGGAAGGGATTGACTTTCCAGGCCCGCGGCGTAGAGCCGAATTCATGGTCGCGCTCCACCAAAACAACTTCATCTCCTCCGGCCTGCAAGCCCTGAGCCAAAGCCTGCGCCACGTCTGCAAAATCGGCAAAGACCAACCACCAGCCCGATTCTGAGGCCAAATGCGTCACTCCGTCCAGGGCTTGTAGACGCCACTCGAGATGATAAAACCAATCTTGGATCCGTTGTCGGCCCAATTCGCGCAAGAGCGCATCTGCAGAAACAGGCTTGAGTTGCAACCCCTGGACATCGACCAGCACTGCGCCCGCATCATTCAGCACCTGCACATCGGCCTGGATCCAATCGCCTTGCGCCGTAGATAGCAAATGCACATGGCTCCAAAAAAAACGTCCCGTTGGCTTTGCCAACAGCCGATAACGCTCCACACCTACGGGCAAGAAGATGCGGTCTTCTGCGTTCGCCTTCTGTTCCAGCGTAGCGGCCACCAGATGAAAAGCTGCATCCAGCAATGCGGGGTGGATGAAATAATCGTACAGGTCTCCGGCAGCCTCGGGCAATATCAAACGCCCCAGAGCCTGCGCCTCGCCTGCCCAGGCTTGTTGCACGCCTCGGAAGGCCGGGCCATAACGCAAACCATGTTGCGCCAAATCCTCGTAGAAAGATTCCATGTTCACAGGTGTGACGCACGACGCTTGCAACTGCTGTAAATCGACCGTAATGTTTTGCTGCGCAACAACTTTCCCCGATGCCTTGGCTTTGAGCTGCCATACGTCCTGCGCTTCATCATCGAGCATGAAAACCTGGATCAGTGATTCGCCATCCTCCAGCGGCGAAAGAGTCACCTGCACTGTACGAGTCTCCTCCTCGGGCATAGGAAGCATATCCAAAAAACTCACATTTTGCAGCACAGAAGCGGAGTCGCCGAACGCGATGCGTTGTGCGGCGGAGAGCATTTCCAGAAAACCTGCCGCGGGAAAGAGCGCGGCGTCGCCGATGCGGTGATCTGCCAACCAGGGATAAGCTCTCAGACTAAGATGGGCTTCGAAGACAATATCCTTGAGTAGTGGCGAACGCACGCGTCGCGCCAGGATGGCATGATCCAGCTCTCGCGGGGTGGTGTGCTCTAGCGAAATGGCGTGCCAATAACGCTGGCGCTGGAAGGGATAGGTGGGAAGAGCACAACGCTGGCGTTGATAATCGGCGTCGAATCCCGCCCAATCCACGGTCTGTCCGGCCACATAAAGTTGCGCCAACGCATCGAGAATGGTAGACCACGCTGGCTGCTTGCGATGAAGCGACGCGGCCCAAATTCGCTGTTTGTCGTCGAGAATGCGACGGGCCATGCCCAGGAGCGTGGGATGCGGGCCGATCTCCAAGAAGACTTCAGCTCCCAGGCGGTCCAGTGTCTGCATACCTGCCATGAATTGCACCGCCATGCGGATGTGGCGGCGCCAGTAGCTGGCGTCGATGGATTCGCCAGGCATGATCGCCATGCCTGTGACATTGGAGATCAGGGGGATGGCCGGAGTGCGAAACTCGATTTCGCTGGCCACCTGCTCGAATGCATCGAGAATGGGATCCATTAGCGGTGAATGGAAGGCGTGAGAGACGGTCAGCGGGCTGACCCGCACGCCCTGCGCCTTTAGGCTGGCGGAGATGGCGTCCACCCGGGATTGCTTGCCCGAAATGACCACCAGGTTCGGCCCATTGACTCCGGCGATGGAAACTTCTTGCATGTGAGTCGCAATGGCCGCAGCCACGGTGCGGATATCGCTGAACACTGCGGCCATGCTGCCATCTCGCGGCAGCGCGCCCATCAGACGTCCGCGAGCAGCGATGAGTTTGAGCCCATCTTCCAGGCTCATCACGCCGGCAATGACAGCGGCGGTATATTCGCCAACGCTGTGACCGATGACGAAATCGGGCTGCAAGCCCCAACTCTGCCACAATCGAGCCAATGCGTATTCGATGGCAAAGAGTGCAGGTTGGGTGTAGGTGGTGTCATGAATGGTTTCGTCTTCAGTATCTTCTGGAAAGATGATCGAGAGTAAGGGTTTCTCAAAAATATCATCCAGGATATGAGCGCAGCGTTCCAATGCGTCGCGGAAGGTGGGCTGGGTATCGTAAAGCTGGCGGCCCATGCCCGCATACTGAGCGCCCTGTCCGGTGAAAAGCCAGGCGACGGGGCGGCGCTGTCCGCCTCGGACCTGACCGCGACGCAGGCCATGTCCGGTTTCCCCTGTGGCGGCCTGCCGCAATCTGACGAGCATCTCTTCTCGATGATCTGCCACAAGAGCCAACCGCTGGCTAAAATGTTGGCGTCCTGCGTTGGCGGTAAAGGCCACATCGGCCAACATGGCCTGCGGATGCGTCTCCAGCCATTGGCGATAGTGTTCAATCAACTCATCCAACCCTGCAGGCGTTTGTGCAGAAAGGGTGAGAAGATGGGTGGGACGCTCCATCGGATTTTCAGGCGAAGATGGTAAGGGTGCTTCTTGCAACACCACGAAGGCATTGGCCCCGCCAAAGCCAAAAGAACTGACTCCTGCGTAGCGGGTGCGGTCCGCCTCGCGAGGCCAGGGAATGGACATGGTGGGGATTTCGACGGGCAGGTCGTCGATTGGAATAAGGGGGTTGATGCGGCGAAAGTGAATATGGGGGGGAATAGTCTCATGTTGCAGCGCTAACACGGTTTTGATGAGTCCTGCCATGCCCGCGGCTGATTCCATGTGCCCAACATTGGTTTTGACAGAGCCCACAAAGCAAGGGTCTTCTATAGGGCGATCAGCCAATGCGGCGGCCAATCCCTCCATCTCGATGGGATCGCCCAGGCGGGTGCCTGTGCCGTGCGCCTCGATGTAATCCAGATCGGTGGGGCTCAGACCGGCTCGGGCCAGGGCAGTGCGAATAACGGCGGTTTGAGCCGCCGCGTTGGGGGCAGAGATGCCATTGCTGTGTCCATCTTGATTGGTTGCGGTTGCCCGGATGACCGCTAGAATGCGATCGCCATCTTGTAAGGCGTCGGAGAGGCGCTTGAGCAACACCATGCCTGCTCCTTCGCTACGCACATAACCATCTGCGGCAGCGTCGAAAGTGCGGCAACGCCCCGTAGGAGACATCATCCCCGCCTGCGAGAAGGTGGTAGTGGTTTCGGGGGTGAGGATTGCGTTGACGCCTCCGGCCAGGGCGGCGTCCGCTTCGCCGCTGCGCAACGCCTGGCAAGCCATATGCAACGCCACAAGACTGGAAGAGCAAGCGGTGTCCACCGCTACACTGGGGCCATGAAAATCGTAGATGAAGGAAATGCGGTTGGCCACCACACTGAAGGCGTTTCCCACGCCACTGTATGGGCTCAGCTCCTTGAGATCTCCCCGATGCAAAAGTAAATAATCATGATTGGAGACGCCCACAAAAACCCCTGTATTGGTTCCCTTCAATTTTTCCGGGGGAATGCCCGCATGTTCCATCGCCTCCCAGCTGACTTCCAACAACAGACGTTGCTGAGGATCCATGTGTTCGGCCTCGCGGGCAGAGATGCCGAAGAACACAGGATCGAAATCGGCGATGTTGGCCAGGAATCCGCCCCAGCGGGTAACGATCTTCCCGGGCCCTCCCTCAGGATCATACACCGCATTCACATCCCAGCGATCTGGAGGAACTTCAGTTATCGCGTCGATGCCATTGCGAAGCAGCTCCCAAAACGCCTCTGGATCGTTGGCTCCGGGGAAACGGCACCCCATGCCAACAATGGCAATGGGCGCATCATCCGCGGCGGAGCGAAAGCGAGGCAAGGGGACGACAGGCTTGTTTGTTATTTTAGCATCGTCAACAAGATGCAATTGTGAGGCAATATAGTGGGCGATAGCGTTGATGGTGGGATATTCATAAACCAAGGTGGGGGAAAGGTTCAACCCTGTCCAGGTTTCTAGATCTCCCACCAGGGTGATGGCGTCGCGTGAGGCAATGCCAAATTGCTCCAGCGATTTTGCTGGATCGATTTCAGATGAAGGAACGCCCAACAGATCGGCTACTTGTTGGATGAGCCAATCGCGGATGGAATCGATGGATGAGGGTGTAATCATGGATATTGCCTAAGTTGAGAGAGCGACTATGGATGAATCGAAGAACGGCGGCCCGCAAAGGATGCAGCCAGGTTTTTCGATCTATGTTCCTGTCCCATCCCATCGGGGTAAAGAGCCCGCCAGATAACCCTGACGCGCGGCGTAACGCTGAATTTTGCCGCTGGAGGTCTTGGGGATCTCGCCTGCGGGTAGGAAGAAGATGTCGTATACACGCAATTCATGGTTTTCGCTGATGGCCTGCCGAATTCGTTGGCGCAGGGCGGCGGGATCGATATTCCGGGGCTCATCCCCCTCGGGGCCAGGTTTGTATTGCTTGCGAATCTCGGCAACGATGACCAACCGTTCGCCTTCGTCGCCATCTACTGCAAAGGCGGCGATGCAGCCGGGGCGGATGGCGGAATGCACACGTTCCACAGTGAACTCGATGTCTTGCGGATAATGATTGCGTCCGTCGATGATGATCAGGTCTTTGATGCGTCCGGCGATGAAGAATTGACCATCGACATCTCGTAGTGCTAAATCGCCTGTGCGCAGAAAGGGGCCGGAGCCATCGGCCAGGTAGGCGTGGAAGGTGTTCTCGGTGGCCGTGGGATTGCGCCAATAGCCCTGGGCAACGCTATCGCCCTGCAGCCAGAGCTCTCCCACCTGTCCATCTGGCAACTCGATGGCCGCGTCGGCGTCCACAATAATGGTCTTTTGTTCCCCCAAGGCGACGCCGCACCCCACCAATGACACCTCATGGTGAGCATCATCGGGGAGACCCGAAAGAATCTCGGCGGCAAATTCCCGCAGCACAGGCGGTTCCGCCCGGCGTCCGCCCGTGACGATGAGCGTGCCTTCGGCCAGGCCATAGGTGGGATAGAATGCTTCGCGTTTGAATCCGACGGGACCGAAGACCTGGGTGAAGCGATCCAGTGTGGCGGGACGCACCGGCTCAGCCCCATTGAAGGCCATGGTCCAGCGTCGTAAATTCAGCTGCTGCAACTGCTCGGGCGTAATTTTGCGGGCTACAAGATCATATGCGAAGTTTGGCCCACCGCTGACGGTGGCCTGATATTTGGAGATGGCCTGCACCCAACGCACCGGACGTTGCAGAAAATGAATAGGCGACATGAGCACCACGCGCATCAAGTTGTAAATGGGTTCGAGCAAGCCGCCAATCAGCCCCATGTCGTGATAAGGCGGCAGCCAGATAACGCCAATATCTTCGGCGGTGACCAACTCGAATGCCTGGCGGATGAGTTCGAGGTTGTAGAGCAGGTTGGCGTGGCTGAGCATGACCCCGCGCGGGGTCTGGGTAGAGCCAGATGTGTATTGCAAAAAGGCCAAGTCATTTGGGCCGATCATGGGCGGCTTCCACCCTGTTGCATGTTCATCCTCCACGGTGTCGGTGGCCAACCACTGCATGGCCGCGAGATCTGGCGCCTGAGCAAAGACGAAGGGGGCCATTTGTAGGATGGGCTCGGTAGTTAGAGCGATTATTGCATCAGCATCCCCCACAATGGCTTGCAGCCGAGGCAAGGTGCGATCGAGTCGCATGGGATTAGGTGGGTACGCGGGCACAGCAATGACGCCTGCGTAAATACATCCGAAAAAACCGGCAATGTATTCCAGACCTGGCGGATAAAGTAACACTGCACGATCACCCGGCTGGATGCCGCGCTCTTGCAATGCTGCGGCAATGGCCCGGGCTCGACGGTCTAGATCGGCATAGCTCATCACCGATTCATCTTGCTCACCATCTTCAAGAAAGACATAGGCTCGTGGAAACAGATTTTCTTCTGCCCGATATTGGAGTAAAGAAACAAGGTTGTGAATGTCCAAACGATCAAGGGGGTGCGGTTGCGGTGCTGCCATAAGATGACCTCATCAATACAATAACAAGAATGTGTAGTTGGAAAAAGTGCTTTGTGGAGAGTGCGCTTAGACTCATGCCAATATCTAGTACTAAGTTAAGTCTGCTTTGAGGGAAGAAGGCGACGGCCGGCCCGACAGGCCGACTGAAGTCGGTCTCTATTGGCCTCTGGCCAACGGACGGCCTACGCCGTCCCTTCACCAACCAGAGACGGTCGACGGAGGTC
>Ga0256914_1000070_pt1 | contig 97366 bp, 81 predicted proteins | sample HulkmetaG_FD_191571 | JGI IMG/M metagenome (GOLD analysis project Ga0256914, IMG submission 191571) | Hydrothermal chimney microbial communities from Main Endeavour vent field at the Juan de Fuca Ridge, Pacific Ocean - Hulk | ecosystem: Environmental > Aquatic > Marine > Hydrothermal vents ...
CAAGCTCCGGGCGCCTTCAGGCACCCCTTCCCAGCGCAATGGTGGCGAAATGTCCTCGCCGTCACAGGTGTAGCGGGCGGGAATGGCGCCGCCCTCTGCGAACGCAGGGGATTGGATGACCATGTTCACGGCATGCACCTCCATCGACCAGACGAGCGGAAAAAGCAAAGAAAACAGGACGGCGGACCTCAAACGGCGTGCGGCATTCATGGCGAAGCCTCCTGTCGTCGACCACGAAAACATACTACCGCAAACGGAACGGCCCATGCGGTGCCGCCCGCCGGAGTCACTGGGACGTCGCCATCTGCACCGCTTCGTCCACGTCCACCGACACCAGACGGGAAACCCCCGGCTCGTTCATGGTGACCCCGAGCAACTGATTGGCGACCGCCATGGTGACTTTGTTGTGGGTGATAAAAATGAACTGGACCTTTTCCGACATCTCTTTGACCAGCTCGCAATAACGTCCCACATTGGCGTCGTCCAGGGGGGCGTCCACCTCGTCCAGCATGCAAAAAGGCGCTGGATTGAGCTGAAAGATGGAAAACACCAAAGCCACCGCCGAAAGCGCTTTCTCACCGCCGGACAGCAGATGGATGCTGGTGTTTCGCTTGCCCGGGGGGCGGGCCATGATGGCCACGCCGGCATCCAACAAATCATCCCCCACCAGCTCCAGGTAGGCGTGCCCCCCTCCGAACAGCTTGGGAAACATCTTTTCAAGGCCGGCGTTGACTTTGTCGAAAGTCTCCTTGAAACGGGTTCGTGTTTCGCGGTCGATCTTGCGAATGGCCGCTTCCAGGGTTTCCAGGGACTGGACCACGTCCGCATGTTGGGCGTCGATGTATTCCAACCGCTCCCGGGTCTCCTTGAATTCGTCGATGGCGGCCAGGTTGATGGCGCCAAGCCGCTGGATGCGTCGCGCCAACTGCTCCGCCCGGGCCTGCCACGCCTCCACGGTGGCGTCCTCGGGCAATCCCGCCTCCAGGTCGGAACGGGCGATGCCGCTCTGTGCCAACTGCTCCTCCAGGGTGCGGCTCCGGACCAGGATCTCTTGCCGTGCCAACCGCCCCTGTTCCAGGGCTTCGCGCTGGATCTGCACCTGTTGCTCCGCCTCGTGGCGAGCCTGCTCCAACTCGCGTAGCCTCTGATCGATGCCCTCCAACGCGCCGCGCGCCTCGGTCAACTCCCGCTCCACCGCCATCCGGCGCTCGAGGAGCGCCTGCAGCTCGGCCTGCTGGCGCTCCAGCGGCGCTTCGCTCTCTTCCAACCGAGTTTCGAGATCACGACAACGGGCTTCGGACTCGGCCAGTTGCCGGGCCAACCTGTCGATGGCATCCCGCAGGGACTGTTCGGTGCTGCGCACCGACTCCACCCTCAGGGCGATCCGATGGGCCTCGGCGCGGGCCCGGGCGGCCGCTTCGCGGGCGTCGGCCAGTTCGCGCTGCAACCGTTCCCGACGCGCCGCCAACTGTTCGCGCTGAACCGCATGCCGTTCCATCTCCTCCAAGGCGCGGTGGAGTCGCTCGCGCGCCTCGGCCATGCGTTCGCGATCGGCCTCCAATTGACCTCGGATCTCCTCCAGCTCTCGAGCCAGCGCCTCGCCCCGCTGGCGGATATGCTCCACCCGCGCCCGTTTGGCGCCGAGCTGGGAGCGGACCCGGGCGAGCTCCTGGGTGGTCCGGTCCAGCTCGGCCCGTTCCGCTTTGAGCCGCCGTTCATCGTCGACAAGCCGCAGGCGGTCATCCGAAAGCGCTTTCTCCAGGGACTCCGCCTCCGCCTCCAGCCGGGTGATCTCCGACTCCAAACGCCGGATCTCGGCTTCACGGGCGAGCACGCCGGCGGTGGCGTCACCCCGTTCGAGCCGGAGCCACCCCGCGCCCACGCAGATCCCATCGGGTGTCACCACTATTTCGCCCGGCGCCAGGCGCGCAGCCCGCTCCAACGCCTGGTCCAAGTCGTCGGCCGTCCACACCGCCGCCAGCATCCGGCGCACGGCCCCAGGCCCTTCCACCATGGCGGCGAGGGAGTCGGCCGGCACTTCGAACGCCGCTTCCTCGGTCTCGATGAGATCGAGGCGGCCGGAGACGAGCTGCTGGACCCGCGTCGTCCAGCCCGCCAGATCCTCCACCAACAACCCGTGAAGACGCCCGCCGAGCACCGCCTCGACCGCCGTCCGCCAACGCGGAGGCACCGAAATCCGTTCCAGAAGCCGGGGCGCCCTCTCCAGGTCGTTCTCCCGCAGCCAACGCACGAAATCCTGATCGTCCTCCCCGAGCACCGATTGTTGTAATGCGTGCAGAGAGGCCAACCGCCCGCGGGCGGCCTGCAACGCTTCACGAACCTGGGCCAGCGCCTGTTCCCGCGCTTCCAGGTTCGATCGGGTTTCGGCGATGGCCTCTTCCACCGTCTCCAACGCGTGCGACAAGCGCTCGGCGCGTTCGCCGAGGGCCGCTTCGCGCGCCTCCAATTCACCGAGCTCGGCCTGCAGCCTGGGATCGGCCAACCGATCGCGTTCCTGCTCGAGTTTTTCCAGCCGCCCCCTCAGATGGGCCTCTTGCTGTTCGAGCTGGTTGATCAAGGCACGCTCCACCTGGGCGGTCTGGGCCGGCTCCGCGGCGCGGGCATTGAAAGCGTCCCACTCCTGCTGCCAGGCCTCCATGGCCTCGGCGGCCGCTTCCTCCCGTGCCTGAAGGGTCTCCGCCCGTTCGCGTGCCATCTCCAGCTCGGGTTGGTCCTCCATGAGGGCGCGGGCCATCTCTTGGAGGCGGGTCTCGTCCTGGCTGCGGTGAGCTCGCGCCTCCTCCAGCGCCCGGCGCGCCTGGTCCAACTCTTCTTCCATGCGCGCACGCGCCTGACGGGCGTACTGAATGGCCTCCTCCAACCGCGCGATGTCGGCACCCACGGCGTAGAACCGGCCCTGGATCGCATTGAAGCGTTCGTTGGCCTCGTTGTGCGCAGCGCGCTGGGCTTCGATTTCGGCTTCCACTTTGCGCAGCGCCGCCACCGCCGCCTCATGCCGATTGGTGAGCTCGGCGAGGCGACGTTCCTGAGCGGCGCGCTCCTCCTCCAACCGGCGCAATTGAAGCAACAGCAATTCCGCCTCGACCTCTCGGGCCTCGGCCTTGAGCGCCTTGTACTTCTCCGCGGTGGCGGCCTGCCGCTCCAGATGACGGAGCTGCTTTTCCACCTCCTCCCGCAGATCGGTGAGCCGCTCCAGGTTCTCCCGCGTGTGGCGGATGCGGTTTTCGGTCTCCCGCCGCCGCTCTTTGTACTTGGAGATTCCGGCCGCCTCCTCCAGGTAAACTCGCAACTCCTCAGGACGGGACTCGATGATCCGGGAGATCATCCCTTGTTCGATGATGGCGTAGCTGCGCGGCCCCAGGCCCGTGCCGAGAAAGAGATCGGTGATGTCCCGCCGACGGCACTTGACGCCGTTCAAGTAATAGGTGGACTGACCGTCGCGACTCACCTGACGCCGCACCGAAATGGTGGAATAGCGGGCATACTGACCCCCGGCCCGGCCGTCGCTGTTGTCGAAGATGAGCTCCACGCTGGCCTGGCCCACCGGCTTGCGCGCCGCGGATCCATTGAAGATCACGTCGGACATGGACTCGCCGCGCAGCATCTTGGCCGAGCTCTCCCCCATCACCCAACGCACGGCGTCGATGACGTTGGATTTGCCGCAGCCGTTGGGACCCACCACTCCCACCAGATTGCTGGGAAACGGAATGGTGGTGGGATCGACGAAGGATTTGAACCCCGCCAGCTTGATTTTCTCGAGGCGCATGGGGCGCAAAGATACAGAACCCGATGCGGTGGCACAAGCGGATCGTTGTATTACAAATGGGATGAAATACCAACCACAACCAATTGTTTCAACACATTTTTATTCCGGCACATAACGCGCCGCGTCCGGCTGCCTTATAATAGCGGCATTTGAACGGACGGCGAGCCGCGCAACCATGTCCACCCGGCCCAGCAAAGCGTTGGAGACTTTCGACAACCCCCAGCCGGAACGGGACTACACCATCCGCATCCGGGTGCCCGAATTCACCTGTCTCTGTCCCAAGACCGGTCAACCCGATTTCGCCACCCTGCACATCGAATACGTTCCCGATCGGCTGTGCGTGGAGCTCAAATCCCTCAAGCTTTACGTCTGGTCTTTCCGTGACGAGGGGGCCTTCCACGAGGCGGTCACCAACCGCATCCTGGACGATCTGGTCAACGCGGTGCGGCCCCGCTTCATGCGATTGACCGCCGAATTCAACGTGCGCGGCGGCATCTACACCACGGTGGTGGCCGAGCACCGCGCCCCGGAGTGGCAGCCCCCGCCGATCGTCTCTCTCCCTTGACCCTGCCCTGCTTCATCGGGCTGGACCTCGGCACTTCCGGCTGCCGTGCGGTGGCGGTGGACTCCACCGGCAGGACGCTGGCACGGGAAGCGGTCACGCTGCCGGAGCCGATATCCGAACCGGGCGGCGGACGTCGTCAGGATGCCCTGCTATGGTGGCGGGCGGCCACCCAGGTCCTGAGGCGGCTCGTTTCCCGACTGAGTGGGCACCACCCCGTCGCGTTGGCGGTCGACGGCACATCGGCCACCGTGCTGATCACGGACGCCTCTGGACGGCCCCTGGCCCCCGCCCTCATGTACGACGACCGGCGGGCGGTGGGCCCGGCGGCGCGCCTGGCCGACCGGGCTCCGCCGGAAACGCCCGTCCACACCCCCACGTCCAGCCTGGCGAAGGTGCTCTGGCTGCTGGAACATGTCGACTCGAGAAAGGCCGCCCATGTGTTGCACCAGGCGGAGTGGATCACCGCACGCCTGTGCGGCCGCTTCGACATCGGAGATGCCAACAACTGCCTGAAGCTGGGGTACGATCCGGTGTCCGAAACCTGGCCCCACTGGCTGACGGCACTGGCCTTGCCGGACAAGCTGCTGCCCAAGGTGGTGACGCCTGGAACGGTGCTCGGCCCCCTCACTCCGACGGCCTCCCGGGAGACGGGGCTGCCCGCGGCGTGCCAGGTGGTGGCCGGAACCACCGACAGCACCGCCGCCGCCTTGGCGGCGGGCCTCGAACGGCCGGGAGACGCCCTCACCTCCCTCGGCTCCACGCTGGTCACCAAGGTGCTCAGCCCAAAGCCGGTGTTCCACGGGGGTTATGGCGTCTACAGCCATCACATCCTGGACCGATGGCTGGTGGGCGGCGCCTCCAACAGTGGGGGGCGCGTATTACTGGCCCACTTCGAAGAAGAGGAGTTGACGCACTTGAGCGCCCGCATCCACCCCCAGCGCCCACTCTGCCTGGATTACTATCCTCTGCCGCCGGGCACGGGAGAGCGGTTTCCCGTGAACGACCCCGAGATGGCGCCACGCCTCCACCCCGTTCCACGGGACCGGGCTCGCTTCCTGCAAGCACTGCTGGAGGGCATGGCGGCCATCGAACGGCTGGCCTACCGGCGGCTGGAGACGCTGGGCGCGCCCGCGGTGGGGCGCGTCTTCACCAGCGGCGGCGGGGCGTCCAACACCGCATGGACCGCCATCCGACGGCGCGTCCTGAAAAGGGAGATTCTGCCGGCACGCCACGGTGAACCGGCCTGGGGCGCCGCGTTCGTCGCCCGCCACGCCTTGGGCGAGGCGGCCGGCAGGCCCCTCATGCCTTGAGGCTGTCCAACTCCCTCTGGCAGTGGATGGCCAGGGCGAACGCCACGTCCGTCCCTTCGGGGTAGGCCTGGGCCACGATCCAGATCTGCGTGAGCAGCTCGCTGAGACCGGAAAGCGCCTTCAGGGCGTACCGGGTGCGCTCTTCGTCGAAGAAAGCAAAGGGTTCGTCCAGGAAGGCGAACTGCCGCCCTTTCACTTTGCGGTCGAGGAGTTTCTGGGAAAGCGCCAGGCGCAACGCCAGCATGATCTGACGCTGGGTGCCGCTGGAGACTTCGTCCAGATCCATGAAGTCGTGTTTGTCACTTGAAAAGACCTTCACGCTCAGGTCGGGATCGATGCGCAGATGCTCATACCGACCCTGGGTGAAAACCGGCAGGGTGCGGGCCACCAGCTCGCGGATCTCTTTATTGAAATCGTTGGAAAAATCCTTGGCCGCCCCTTCGAGCAGCTCAATGGCCTTGCGCCGCCGCGCTTGGCCGGCGCGCAACTCCGCCTCTTTGGCCTCCAGCCCGTCGATGACCTCGGAGAGGCGCGCCATCTGCCGCACCCGCTCGAGCTCCTGATCCACCTCGCCCTCCAACCGCTTCAGCGCGCGGCTCTTGCGTTCGATCTGATGCTGAAGCCAGGCGATTTCACCCTCCACCAGCGGCGCCAGCTCCTCCCAGGAGGCTGTGGCGCTCTCGATTCTGGGTAGAAGACGGGCATAGAGCGGTTCATCCGGTCGCTCAGGCATCGCTTCCCCGTCCTGCGCATCCTCTTCGTGAGGCTGCACCGCCCGGGCCGCCTCCAACGCCTGGGCCAGATTCGCGGCTTCGCTCATCAGCTCTTTTTCACGCCGGTCGTGATAGCTCACCCGCATCCAGAAGAAGGCCATGAGCACCGCCAGAAACACCGCTCCACCCCCGATCCATGGAATCCAGTGATCCTGCCACCCCGGCACGTGCTGCTGGAGAAACCGAAGGAGCTGCTGGCCCTGGGGGAGGTCTCCACCCTGGGAGAGCAGCCACCAGGCCCCACCGGCGACAAGGGCCAGGACGAAAGCGAGGAAACGCCACAAGCGGCTGCGCCCCCGCTTGCGCCGCGCCTTGCGGATCGCGGGAAACCGTTCGCGGTAGGCGGCAGCCGCCTCTTCAAGCCCTTCGAGCCGGCTGCGGTTGGCCGCCACTTCCGCTTCCAGCGCGTTTTTGCGGTCTTCCAGGCGCACCAACAGCCCTTCTTCGAAATCGAGCTCTTCCTGCTCCTGGCGCAGCGCCTCCACCTCGGCCTCTAGATCCGCCAACATCTCGTCGAAATCGGAGATCTCCTGTTCGAATTCCTGCGCCACTTGCTCCAAAGGCGCCACGCCGGCCATGGTCTTGACCGCCACGCTGTGCGGATGGGGAGAGGTGATCTCCCGCTGGGCCAGATAGAAGGATTCGACGAACTCGTCGAACTCGTACCCGAGAATCTCGAACAGCTTTTCCGAGACCGCCTTCACCCCCCGCGCCAGCGTCTGATCAGAATCACCGGCCAGTCCCAGGCGAGCACCGTGGTTGCCGTCGCGGTCCAGGAAACGGCCGAGCTGATAACGGGTGCCATCGACGGTGAACTCGAGGATGACGGAACAGCGGTTCTCGCCCCAGCGGAGCACCTTCTGGATGTGCTCGTGATCCAGGGAGAAGGTCCGCCCGAACAGCGCGAAACAGATGGTCTCCCCGATGGTGCTCTTGCCCGATTCGTTCTCGCCGCTGATGGCGATGATGCCCTCCTCTGGCAAGTTCTCCAGCTCCAGCGACTCGTACTTGAGGACGTTGTGCGCCCGCACGCTGTTGATGATCATGCCAATCCCTCCTCTTCGAGCTGCCGCAGCCGCGCAAGGGCCAACTCCATGGCTTCACGATAAGCGGCCTCGTCGAAATTCTCCTCGGAATTTCTGCGCCGCTCGAAAAGCGCTTCGCAATACTCGGCAAAGGCATCGGTCACCGGCCGCTGACGAGTGGCGGGTAGCGGTTTGATTTCGTTCTCCAGGGACATGGCTGCGGTTCCTGAATGGAATGGGACGGCGGTCAAATGCGTTTGAAGTGAACGGTCTGCGCGGGCAGATCCACCGACCGAACGGCCAGCATCAACTCTCGATCCGGCTCCAGGTCGTCACTGCGGCGGATACGGGCCTCCAGCGCCAGCTCGGGGATGATAACAACGGCCTTTCTTTCTTCCAACGCCACCACCACCGCCCGTCCCCGCCAGTCCGGACGGCGCTTGAGCCAAATCAATTTCCAATGGAGGTTGGAGAACCGCTCCGCGCGACGAATGGCACCGCCGGCGGCGTTGGCGGCCGCCACCCGTTCACCCACCTGTTCCCGTGTGAGGGGTGCGCCGCCGGTGATCTGGGCCCGCAATTGCTGATGCACCACCAGATCCATGTAGCGGCGCAGAGGGCTGGTGGCTCGCGCATAACACGCCAATCCCAGGCCAAAGTGGCGATCGGGGGTCAGCGCCGTGTTGCTCGGACGGAACAGGCGGCGATAGGCGTAGGCTTCGGCCAACGTGACGGGATGCCGAACGGTCTCGGGTTCGGGCTGGACGACGAACGGAATGGCCAACCCGTGCGCCACGGCATACCGGGCGGCGGCCTCCCCCGCCATGAGCATGGCGTCGGTCACCATCCGGCGGGATTCGAGACGGGGCAAGGGCCGGATGTGGATCTCTCCGTCGATGACCTTGACGTTCACCTCGGGCAACGCGATCTCGGCGGCGTTTCGCGCCATGCGCGCCCGGCGATACCGTTCGGCCAGGGCTTTCAGGCCGACGAAAGGCGCCTGCGCCAATCGCTTTTCTGCTTCGTCGTAACTCATTCGGCGTACCTTCACCCAACTGGGAACGATTTCGATCTCTTCCGGCGTTCCCTCCTCCGAGAGGCGAAAGCCGAACGAAAGCGCGGGGGAGATCGGCTGCAAGCCCAACCCCAGCATCTCGGTGAGGGCCGGCGGCAGCATGGGAACGGTCCGTTCGGGCAGATAGAGGGTGGCGCCCCGCTCACGCGCGGCCAGATCAAGATGGCTGTCGGGCCGAACCAAGGCCGCCACATCGGCCACGTGCACCCAGAGCCGATCGCCGTCGAGCGCGATGGCGTCGTCGGGATCCATGTTCCCTTCGTCATCGATGGCCCAGGAGTCGAGATGCGTCAGATCGCGTCGCGGCTCTTCCGGCAAGGGCGGAAGGGGCAGGTCGGGCGAATCCAGGTTCACCCCCTGCCGTTCAGGCCAAGGATTGCGGTTCTCGTCCCACCAGCCGCTTCGCAGCAACAGGGCATGGGCGGCCTCGGGCGTCTCCGAGAGCGCCAATTGGGCCAGGATGCGACTGCGTCCGCCCCGCCCCAGGGCCAACCGCTCCACCTCCTGCATCCGCGCACGGTCCGCCTCTTCCAGACGCCCCGACTCGAGCCGCTCCATGAACGCCGCGTGCTCGGCCGCCTCCCGAGCCTTGCGCGAACGCGCCTCCCGGATGCGCGCCACGCTGTCCGGATCGCGGGCGCGAACGGCCTCCGGCGAGCCCTCGAACCACAAATCCTCCTGCAACAACCGCCAGGCGGCCCAAGCGCTGGCCGGAGTGTGCTCGCCGTGTATCAGTTCCGCCAGTTCGGCCAGGGTGACCGTCTCGCCCTGAAGCAGCTCCCAGGCCTCCTCGGGATCACCCGACGGCGCTTCCATGAACGAAAAATCGGCCACAGGCCCTGGATGCAGCAACCGGACGTCCTTCTCACGCACCCGTTTGCTGCGCCCATCCTGGAAACGAATCTCATATTTCTCACCCACCCCTTGGACGATGGCGGGACGGATCTTGTACAGCACCAGGCTGCCGCTCTGGATTCTCTGCTCGGCCACGAAGGGGCACCCCTCTCGGGAAAAGGCGCTCATGATACCCTCCCGAAGGTGCCCATTGCACAGGTTACAATGCCCTTTTCAACCCGCGCACCAAAGCCCGCATGAACCCCGAATGGAACGCCCACCTGGAGAACCACCACGCTGCATCGGCAGCAGATGCCGACTGCGCCTTTTCGGCTCTGGAGGACATGGCACTCATCCGGATCACTGGGGAAGACGCCCGCGACTTTCTCCAAGGGCAGCTCACCAACGACATCCGCCGGGTGACGCCGGACCGGGCGCAATTGAGCGCGTGGTGCACGGCCAAAGGACGGATGTTGGCCCTGTTCCTGGTCTTCGAACATGGGGGCGAACTCCGGCTGCTGCTGCCACGCGAGCGGCGCGACGTGGTCCTCAAACGGCTCGGCATGTTCGTGCTGCGCGCACGGGTCACCCTGGCGGCCGACGACGACCTGGTGACGGCGGGACTCACCGGAGATTGCATGGACGACCTGGCGCCGGACGCGCCGCAAACCCCTTTCGCCTGTGACCTGCGTGACGGTGTCACCCGCATTCGCCTGCCCGGTCCCCGGCCGCGCCTGCTGTTGGCCGGCCCTACCCCGGCCATGATCGCCCTGCACGACGCCATGGCCCACCGAATCATCCGGGTGGATCCGGATTTCTGGCATTTGGAAGAGATCCGGGCCGGACTGCCGCAGGTGTACGACGCCACCGCCGAAGCCTTCGTCCCCCAGATGTGCAACCTCGACCGCCTCGACGGAGTGAGCTTCACCAAGGGGTGCTACACAGGACAAGAGGTGGTGGCGCGGATGCGCTATCTGGGCCAACTCAAACGGCGCATGTATCTCGCCCGCATGGCGCCGGGAACCCCCTGTCCCCCACCGGGCACGCCGCTCCACTCCACCTCCAGCCGTTCGGCCCAAGGCGCCGGCCGGGTGGTGGATGCCCGCCCCACGCCGGAAGGCGGCTGTGAAGCCCTGGTGGTGGCCGAGATCGCCGCCGCCGAGGCAGGCGACCTTCGCATCGGGAACGAGAAAGGGCCCGCCGTGGCTTTGGCGCCCCCACCGTACGGCCTGGCCGATGGGGAAGAGGCATGACGGCGCGCCGCCGCTGAAAAAGGGCGATCGCCAAGCCGCCCGGATGTGAGCGCCGCTTATGAAGCCGGGCGGGCGGTGATGCGCCAGTCGGCGCCCACGGCACGGACGTCCTCGATGCGTAGAGGAACACGGTCGGCCATCCGCTCGATCTCCGGCAGGTGAAACAGGCCGCGGGCGCGATGCCCCATGAGGTGCGGCGCCATGTAGAAAATGAGCTCGTCCACCACGCCGCCCGCCAGGGCGGCGCCTGCCAAGGTGGGGCCGGCTTCAATGAGCACCTCGTTGACCTCCGCCTCGGCCAGCGCCCCCATCACCCGCGGCAGATCGATGCCCCCTTCCAAGCGCACCAGGCGGACGCCTCGATCCGCCAGCCGTTTCGCCTTTTCGGAATCCCCGTGGCTGTGAAACACCCATGCGTCGGCGGGCGGCGAGAGCAGTTTCGCATCTTCGGGTATGCGCAATCCCGAATCGAGCACCACCCGAGCCGGCTGGCGCAAGGAGGCGGCCGCATCGACTCCGGGCAGCGCCTCCGGCGGCAGTCGCACGTTGAGCGAAGGGTCGTCTGCCAGCACGGTACCGATGCCGGTGACGATGGCGGAACTGCGAGCCCTCAGCCGATGCACGTCACGCCGGGCGGCGTCTCCGGTGATCCAGCGGCTCTCGCCGTCGGCCATGGCGGTACGCCCGTCCAGGCTCATGGCCAGCTTGATTCGAACCCAAGGCCGCCCTTCGCTCATGCGCTTGAAAAAACCGGGATTGAGCTGACGCGCCGCCGCTTCGAGCAGGCCGCTCTCCACCTGGATGCCGGCCGCCCGCAGGCGCGCCAATCCCCGGCCGGAGACCATCGGATTGGGATCGACGGACGCGGCGACCACACGCGCCACCCCGGCCTCCACCAGCGCGTCGGCGCACGGGGGCGTGCGGCCATGGTGGCTGCATGGCTCCAAAGTCACATAGGCCGTGGCTCCCTGTGCCCGCGCACCGGCCGCCTGGAGGGCGATGCGCTCGGCATGGGGTTCGCCTGCGCGGCGATGCCAACCTTCGCCCACGATCTCCCCCTCGCGCACCAGCACACAACCGACGCGGGGATTGGGATCCGTGGTGTAGAGTCCGCGCCGGGCCAGCTGCAGAGCGCGCGCCATGAAGCGGTGATCTTCGGAAGAAAAGCTCATTCCTTGCCCAACAGGTCGAGCTGCCGACGCAGCGCTTCGGGGTCGGGCTGGCGCTCGAGCCGCTCGATCTCTTCACGGAAGGCTTGTACGTCCTGGAACTGGCGATAGACGGAAGCGAATCGTACGTAAGCCACCTGGTCCAGTGCTTTGAGCTCTTCCATCACGAGATCGCCGATGTGACGCGACGAGACTTCGGGCTCGCCCGGCGCCAACAGGCGGCACACGATGCGGCCCACCGCCGCTTCCACCTGCTCGGCCGAGACCGGGCGCTTTTCCAAGGCGCGCATCATTCCCAGTTTCACCTTCATTTCATCGAAGGGAACCACGCGGCCGTCCGCCTTGACCACTTTGGGCAGGTTCATTTCCACCCGTTCATAGGTGGTGAACCGTTCGCCGCATTCCAGACATTGGCGGCGCCGGCGCACTTGGGTCCCTTCCGCCGCCGAACGGGAATCCACCACCTTGGTGTCGGACGCGGAACAAAAAGGACACCGCATGGCTTCAGTCGGCGTAGACCGGAAAACGGCGACACAAGGCCAGGGTCTTCTCCCGCACCTCAGCGATGACCGCCTCGTCGCCGCGGCTGTCGATGATGTCGCACATCCAACCAGCCAGCTCCCTGCACTCGGCTTCACCGAAGCCACGGGTGGTCACCGCCGGGGTGCCGACGCGGATGCCGGAAGTGACGAAGGGGGACTGGGGGTCGTTGGGCACGGCGTTCTTGTTCACCGTGATGTTGGCCGCCCCCAACCAAGCATCCACATCCTTGCCGGTGAGACCCGCCTCGATGAAGCTGACCAGAAAGAGGTGATCTTCCGTGCCGCCGGAAACCACGTCGTAGCCCCGCTCCATGAAGACCTCGGCCATGACCTTGGCATTCTTCTTCACCTGCTGTTGGTAGGTCTTGAAGGCCGGCTCCATGGCCTCCTTGAAGGCCACCGCCTTGGCGGCGATGACGTGCATCAAAGGACCGCCCTGGATTCCAGGAAAGACCACCGAGTTGAGTCGCTTTTCGATCTCCTCGTTGGCCTTCGCCAGAATCAAGCCGCCCCGGGGACCGCGCAGGGTTTTGTGGGTGGTGGTGGTCACCACGTCGGCCACGGGCACCGGGTTGGGATATTCACCGGCCGCCACCAGGCCCGCCACATGGGCCATGTCCACGAACAGCCAGGCGCCCACGGCATCGGCGATCTCCCTGAACTTTTGCCAGTCGATGACCTGGGAGTAGGCCGAAAAGCCGGCCACCACCATCTTCGGGCGGTGCGCCTCGGCCAGGGCCATCACCGCGTCGTAGTCGATCCGGCCGGTCTGGGGGTCGATGCCGTACTGAACGGCGTTGTAGATCTTGCCGGAGAAGTTGGGCTTGGCGCCATGGGTGAGATGTCCGCCGTGGGCCAGGGACATGCCGAGCACGGTGTCCCCGGGCTGGCACAGCGCCATGTAGACGGCGGCGTTGGCCTGGGAACCCGAATGGGGCTGGACGTTGGCGTAGTCGGCGCCGAACAACGCCTTGGCCCGGTCGATGGCGAGCTGCTCCACCACGTCCACGTTCTCACAGCCGCCGTAATACCGTTTGTGGGGATAGCCCTCGGCGTATTTGTTGGTGAGCACCGAGCCCTGGGCTTCCATCACCCGGGGGCTGGTGTAGTTCTCCGAGGCGATGAGCTCGATGTGCTCTTCCTGACGCCGCTCCTCGTCCGCGATGGCCTTGGCGACCTCATCGTCGTAACCGGCAATGGTCATGGATCTACTGAACATCTTCGACGCGTCTCCGAAATTGGGGCAGAACCGGAAAAGCTGCTCATTCTACCCTTTTCGGCCCGCCTGCACCCGAATCAGGCGGTCGATCTTCTCTTCCATCCGCTCGAGCCGCTGCTCCATCTCCCGAGTGCGGTTGTCGATGGCGTGCACTTCCGCCGCCTCACCCTCGCCCGTTTCCATGGAGAACTTTTCGTGCTCACGCTGCAGAGTCTCCAGCACGATCCCGATCATCATGTTCAGAAACACGAAAGCGACGATGAAGATGAAGCTCACATAGAACAACCAGCTCGAGGGATAGACCGCCATGGTCTCGTACATGACATCGGTCCAGTCTTCGAAAGTGGCCACGCGGAAAAGGGTGAGCATGGCGATGGTGATGTTGTCCCACAATTCAGGATTGATGTGGGCGAAGAAGAAGCTTCCTGCGGCGGCATAGATGTAGAAGATGATGAACATGAGCAGGCTCACATAGCCCATGCGCGGCAGCGCCCGCAAGAAAGCGGCGATGAGCACCCGCAGCTCAGGAATGATGGAGACCAGCCGCAGCACTCTGAAGACACGGAACAGCCGCCCGAGGAGCGCCGTCTCGCTCTCCTGCAGCGGCATGAGGCTGGCCGCCACGATGACGAAATCGAACAGGTTCCATCCTTTGCGGAAGAAGCGGCGGATGCTGCCTTCGGCCAGGAAACGGATGATGATCTCGACGAGAAAAAAGAGGGTGATGCCCAGATCGAGCACCTCGATCAGATTCTGGGCCAACGGCGGCAGGTCATAGGTCTTGGCTCCGATCACCAGGGCCGAGAAGATGATGACGCCGATGACGAAGGTCTCGAACAGCTTGTTCTCACGCAGGGCGATGAAACGGGCTTGAAGCCGGGTCGCGTCCAAAGAATCCATGTCGGTCTCTCCGGAAAGGACGTCTCGAGGGCAAACGGACAAAAAAGAAGGGCTCACGACGACGCAAGCCCTTGTTCGACTGGGGTGGATGACGGGACTCGAACCCGCGACAACCGGAATCACAATCCGGGACTCTACCAACTGAGCTACATCCACCATAAAGATGGCACGCCCGGCAGGATTCGAACCTGCTACCCTCGGCTTAGAAGGCCGATGCTCTATCCAGATGAGCTACGGGCGCAGTAAAACGATTCGCCGGCCCGATCTTCGGGCCGGCCTTCCTGCCGAGATTTGGTCGGGGTAGAGAGATTCGAACTCCCGACATCCTGCTCCCAAAGCAGGCGCGCTACCAGACTGCGCTATACCCCGATGGGCGCCTTCGGCGAAGGCGCTGAATTGTAATTCGCCGAACGAATCGGCGTCAATCAGGCGCCGGCGGCCCGTGCTTCCTGCTGTTTTCGGTAGAGCTCGACCACCTTGCGCATCTTCTCTGGCCCGAGGATGCGGGCCATGTTGTCGCGGCAAGCCAGCTTCTGGCGAATGATGGCGCCCCGCACCTGGAACAGCCGGGCCATCAGCTCACGAATGGTGCGATCGGACGCGCCGGACAAGGCGGCTCGTTCGATCTCCTTCTCCAATCGCACCACCTGCTTGACCTTCTCCATCATCCGAGGACGCATCTTCTCGCGCCAATCGGCCAGGGCTTTTTTCTGCCGCTCGTCCAGCCCCAAGGCGTCCTGGTGTTTCTCCACCACCAGCATCAGGTTGGGCATGGGGTTGGCATGGCGCACCATGGCCATCTGCTCCGCGTTCATCTGCGCAACGGCGTGCGAGGCCCCACCCACCAGGGCGGCGGCCAGAAAAAGTGCGGAAACTCTTTTCATCGTCGCCTTCTCCTTGATCGGCTCGATCTCACCCAATTATTCTGCTACAAAAGAAAACAGTCCACCAGCCCATCCCGATCATGAACCTGCGCACCCTTCTTTTTTCATGCCTGGTGCTCACCGCCGCCGCTGCCCAAGCCGACGTCTATCGCTGGACGGACGATTCCGGCCACACGGTCTACTCACAGACACCGCCGCTCGATGGCCGACCCGCCGCCCGGCTTTCCGACCCGCCACCGCCCGCGGAAGATCCGGAAACAGCCCGAAAACGGCTGGAATCCCAACTCGAAACGCTGGAAAAGGCCGCCGATGCCCGAAAGAAAGCAGCGGCCGAAAAATCGAAGGCGAAAAAAGAGAAAACGGCTCGGGAGGAGCGCTGCCGCAAGGCGCGCCACAACCTTCGGATCCTCGAGAGTCGTCCGCCCAACACGTTGTACAAGGTGGGCGAGAACGAATACCGCCGGTTCACCGTGGAGGAGCTCGAGGCCCAACGGGCCAAGCTGCGCCGCATCATCGAACAGGACTGTGACTGAGACGAGAGAGGGTGATCCATGCCGTTGCTACACCTTGCCACCAACGTGACCCTGGAGACGGATGCGGAACAGAGGCTCGCCACCGGACTTTCCGAGGCCGCCGCACGGCTCCTGGGCAAGCCGGAGCGCTATGTGATGGTGGTGGTCGAAAGCGGGCTGACCATGCGTTTCGGGGGCTCCGACGCCCCTTGCGCCCATCTGCAACTGAAAAGCCTGGGGCTCCCCGGCGACGAGACCGGCCGGTTGTCGGCCGCATTGTGCGACCATCTGGCCGAGGCGTTGAAGCTCGCCGCGGACCGCATCTATATCGAATTCTCCAGTCCGGAACGGCACATGTGGGGCTGGAACCGCACCACTTTCGGATGATCTTCGGCGACGACCGCACCCGTCTGCGCCGAGTCTATCTCGAAGCCTGGCGCAAACGCCGCCAGGGGGTCCCCATGGAACCGCTGGAGATCCGGGTGGCCGAAGTGGTGGCCCGCCATCCCGAGTACCACGCCCTGCTGGAGTCGGAGGCGCACCTCGAGCACGACTTCGGCCCCGATTCGGGGCGGACCAATCCATTCCTCCACATGGCCATGCATCTCGCCCTGGTGGAACAAGTGGCCACGAACCGACCCGCCGGCATCCGCGATCTCCACCACCGGCTGGCCATCGCCCTGGGCTCGGAACACGAGGCCGAACACCGCATGATGGAGTGCCTCGGCCTGGCGCTGTGGGAAGCCCAGCGGGAAGGCCGCCCGCCCGACGAGCAGGCCTACATGGAGTGTCTGAAGCGGTGCCTGTGAACAGGGAAACGCCCCCGGACTTGTTCGGTTACCGGAAGCACTGGGCACACAAGTTCACCCCCGCCCCCTTCCTGCCCATGAGCCGGGAAGAGATGGACGAGCTGGGTTGGGATCGGTGCGACATCGTTCTGGTGACCGGAGACGCCTATGTGGACCACCCCAGCTTCGGCATGGCGCTCATCGGCCGGTTGCTGGAAGCCCATGGGTTCCGGGTGGGCATCATCGCCCAGCCGGACTGGCGCAGCGCCGAGGCATTCCGTCGGTTGGGCCGCCCCACCCTCTTTTTCGGAGTCACCGCCGGCAACATGGATTCCATGGTGAACCGTTACACCGCCGACCGAAAGATTCGGTCGGACGACGCCTACACGCCCGGGGGCGTGGCGGGACGACGTCCCGATCGGGCGGTCATCGTCTACAGCCAACGATGCCGCGAAGCCTTCAAAGGGGTCCCGGTGGTCATCGGCGGCATCGAAGCCTCGCTGCGGCGCATCGCCCATTACGACTATTGGCAGGACAAGGTGCGCCGCTCGATCCTGGTGGACGCCAAGGCGGACCTGCTCATCTACGGCAACGCCGAGCGGGCCATCGTGGAGGTGGCCCACCGATTGGCCGCCGGAGCGTCCATCGGCGAGATCACGGACCTGCGCGGGACCGCCTTTCTGCGCAGCGGCATCCCGGAGGGTTGGACCGTCATCGACGCCGACGACGTGGCTCCAGCCGGCCCTGCCGCGCCACCGCCCGATCCCTACCGGGCGTCGTCCGCGTGCACCCCCGAAAGCGCGCCCGTGGTCACCCTCCACACCCGACCCAGGCGGTTGGACCGACGCCGCACCGTCCTCCGCCTGCCCGACTACGAACAGGTGAAACGGGATCCGGTGCTCTACGCGCAGGCTTCGCGAACCCTCCATTTGGAATCCAATCCCGGCAACGCCCGCGCCCTGGTCCAGCGCCACGGCGATCGAGAACTCTGGCTCAACCCTCCGCCCCTCCCCCTCACCACTCGGGAGCTGGACCGGATCTACGAGCTGCCCTATCAGCGGGTGCCTCACCCCACCTACGGCGGGGCCCGGATTCCCGCCTATGAGATGATCCGCTTTTCCGTCACCATCATGCGCGGTTGCTTCGGCGGCTGCACCTTCTGTTCCATCACCGAACACGAAGGGCGCATCATCCAGAACCGGTCCGAAGCGAGCATCCTGCGCGAAATCGAGACCATCCGCGACACCGTCCCCGGTTTCACCGGCATCATCTCCGATCTGGGCGGCCCCACCGCCAACATGTGGCGTCTGCACTGCACCGACCCCGAAGTCGAAGCCGCCTGTCGGCGCCTCTCCTGCGTCTATCCGGGCATCTGCAAGAACATGAAGACCGATCAGACCCCCCTAGTGCGGCTCTATCGAAAGGCACGGGCGCTGCCCGGCATCAAGCGGGTCTTCATCGCTTCCGGCCTGCGCTACGACCTGGCGGTGGAGACGCCGGAGTATGTGAAAGAGCTGGTCACCCACCATGTGGGGGGTTACCTCAAGGTGGCGCCGGAACACACCGAACCCGGCCCGCTGGCACACATGATGAAACCGGGCATCGGCACCTGGAACCGCTTCAAGGCCCTCTTCGACAAATACTCGCGCCAGGCCGGCAAGGAGCAGTATCTCATCCCCTACTTCATCGCCGCCCATCCGGGCACCACCGACGAGGACATGCTCAATCTCGCCTTGTGGCTCAAGCGCAACGGTTTTCGGCCCGACCAGGTCCAAGCCTTCCTGCCCACTCCGCTCTCCCTCGCCACCGCCATGTGGCACAGCGGTCGCAACCCGCTCAAACGGATCCGGCGGGAGGGGCCGCAGGTCTTCTCCGCCAAAGGATTGCGCCGCCGCCGGCTGCACAAGGCGTTCCTCCGCTATCACGATCCAGAGAACTGGCCCCTGCTGCGCGATGCCCTCCGGCGCATGGGCCGAAGCGACCTCATCGGCAACGGCAAACGCCACCTGGTGCCGGCCTGGCAACCCAAGGGCACCGGCGTCCGCCGTGACGGACCTCCGACGAGACGCAAGTCCAGGCGACCGCAGGGCCGTCGCTGACGACCCGGCGCGGTCGCTCTACAATGGCGTCATGGCCTTCGAAGAAAAACGGCGAGAAGAAAAAGAAAAGACGGGCTGGCTTCAGGAGTACAGCCTGGCCGAAGAGATCGCCCACGCCATCAGCCACGGGATCGCCATTCCCCTCAGCATTGCCGCCTTGGTATTGCTGGTCACTTTTTCGGCGCTCTATGGCACCGTCTGGCATGTGGTGAGCACGGCCGTCTATGGCACCACCTTGATCCTCCTGTTCACCGCCTCCACTCTCTATCATGGCATCCCCCATGACCGAGCCAAGCCGCTACTGCAAAAGCTCGATCATGCCGCCATCTTTCTTCTCATCGCCGGAACCTATACGCCTTTCACTCTGGTGACCCTGGGCGGCTCGGCTTGGGGATGGACCCTGTTCGGCATCGTCTGGGGGGCGGCGGTCGCAGGCATCTGGATCGAGCTTAGTGACAACCGGAGACTACAACGTGGATCGCTGCTGCTCTACCTGGTCATGGGCTGGGTGGTGATCCTCGCCCTGGATCCTCTTCTGGACAATCTGGCCACGGGCGGATTGTGGCTCCTTCTGGCCGGTGGCCTATCCTATACCCTAGGCGCAGCCATCTACGCCTGGGAACGCTTACACTGGAACCACACCATCTGGCACCTGTTCGTGCTGGCGGGAAGCATTCTCCACTTCCTGGCCATCTTCTTCTATGTGGTTCCTGGAAAGGAATAGCATGTATTTTCCCTCGTCTCACAACCTGATGTGCCGGCTTGAAAAAAGCTTCATGCGCTCCGTTCGTGGTCCAGTCTTCATCAGTTGCTGTCTGCTCTTCCTCTTTCTTTCTCCACACGCATCCGCCAGATTGCCCCAGACTCTGGAGGCGGTAAAGAAGGGCGTGGTGGCCGTAGGTCTCCTGGTTCCTGTCAAGGGCTCACCGAAGTCGCCGCCACAAGCGCGATACCTCGGCACGGGATTCGCGGTGAAAGGAGGCGAGCTGGTGGTGACCAACCACCATGTGGTATCCAAAAAAACAAAAGCAGGTGAACGGCTGGCCGTCTTCTCTGGACGAGGGAGGCAGGCGCGAGTCCATCAGGTGGAAGTGATCCGTTCCGATCCCGAACACGATCTGGCCTTGCTGCGCATCGTTCCGCCCCTGGCCCATGCCCTGCGCCTGCGGGCCCCGGAGTGGGTGGCAGAAGGCAGCGATGTGGCTTTCACCGGGTTTCCCTTGGGAATGGCGCTCGGGCTCTACCCCGTGACCCACAAGGGGATCGTGGCGGCCATCACGCCGGCGGCCATACCGGCGAATTCTTCTCGGGAACTGAACGCCGCCCGCATCAAGCGGCTACGGAATCCTTTCATGGTCTATCAACTCGACGCCGTGGCCTATCCCGGAAACAGCGGCAGCCCGGTCTATCTGCCCTCCAATGGAGAAGTGATCGGCGTGGTGAACAGCGTGTTCGTCAAAGGGTCCAAGGAATCGGTGCTCTCCACCCCGTCGGGCATCACCTACGCCATTCCCGTGCGCCACGTGCACGAACTGCTGAAATGATCCTCGCCTGGTGGAAACGACCCAAGCTCCGAGTGCTTCTGGTGTGCCGTGCCAATGTGTGCCGCTCCCCCATGGGAGAGGCGCTGTTACGCCGACGACTCGGAAGCATGGGATTGGACCGGCAGGTGGCCGTCGCCTCGGCAGGGACCACCGCCGTTCGCGGCCAGCCGCCCGATCCGCGGGCAAAGGCGGCATTGGCGGCGGTGGGATGCCCCCCGCCCAGAGGCGCATCCCGCCCCTTGACCCCGCGGGATTTCCAACGGCACGACTTCATCCTGGCTGTGGATCGGTCCGTTCTCGATCATCTCCACCGCCATTGTCCAGATCCGCTGCAGGACCGGTTGAATCTGGTCACCGCATGGGCGGAAGGGCTGGACGGAATCGAAATCCCGGACCCCTACTACGGCAGCGCCGTCGCTTTCGATCGGGTGCGGGACCTCCTGGACCACGCCTTGGGCCATTTCGTCGAACGGGCCTTGTTGCCCCGTCTGGCCCAAGGCTGATCCGGTTCAGCTCTGCAGGGTGCGGATGTAGTTGACCCTGTCCCAGGCTTCGGGATCCATGGTGTGCTCCTGGCAGGTGGCGCCGATGAGCTGGCGCACCGACTCGTACTCTTTCTCTTCCATCCAGCGCGTCATCTCCTCCAACACGCGCTCGAGCGCCTGAGGGCCTTCCTCCAGCAATGCCGAGGCCATCTGCACCGCCGAAGCGCCGGCCAGCAACATTTTCAACGCTTCGGTGGCGCCATGGATGCCCCCGGTGGCGGCCAGGGAGAGATCGACCTTGCAGTAGAGCTTGGCGATCCAGTGCATACGCAACAGGGCTTCATAGGGGTGGGAGAGATGGAGCCGGGGCTTGACCTCCAGGGTCTCCAGATCCAGATCCGGCTGGTAGAAACGGTTGAAGAGCACCACGCCGTCGGCGCCGGCCGCCTCCAGCTCCCGGACCAGATGGCCCAAGGAGGTGAAATAGGGCGAGAGTTTGACCGCCACCGGAATCCGGACCTGCGCCTTCAACCGGCGCAGGATGTTCAGATAACGGCGCTCAACGAGATCACAAGACTCCTCCACCCCGGGGATGAAATAGATGTTGAGCTCCAGCGCATCGGCGCCGGCCGCCTCCAGCTCCCGCCCATGCTCCACCCAACCGCTCTCGGTGGCGCCGTTGAGGCTGGCGATGACCGGGATCTCCAATGCGTCCTTGAGACGCTGGAGTTGCTCCAGATACTCCTCCAGGCCGGTCTTGTAGTCCGGATGCAGCGGAAGATAGCTGGAGGCTTCGCCGTGCCCCAGGTCCTGAAAGTCCATCAAACCGGTGAGCCGCTCCTCTTCGGCGAGGATCTCCTCCTCGAACAAGGAGTACATGACCAGCGCGGCGGCGCCGGCATCCTCCAGACGGCGGGCGGTATCCAGCTCCCGGCTGAGCGGCGAAGCGGATGGAATGAGCGGATTCTTCAGCGCCAGGCCCAGATAGTCGGTCTCGAGGTTCATCGTGCGTCCTCCTCGCTGTCGTCCACCGGCAGGGAAGCGAGTTGCTCCAGGTGGTGGTAACGCGCGAGCACCGCCTCCTGCTCCGCCTCCACCAGCCGCTCGGCCTCCTTCGGATGGCTGCGCCAGAGCATGGCAAAACGGGTCTCGCTGAGATAGTACTCCTTGAGCGGCACGCTGGGCTTCTTGGAGTCGAGTTGCAACGGATTGAGCCCCTGTTCACGGCGCCTGGGGTCGTAACGGTACAACGGCCAATGCCCGGAGTTCACCGCCAGGTTTTGCTGCCTGAGATTGAGGCTCATGTCCACGCCGTGGGCGATACAGGGCGAATAGGCGATGATGAGCGAAGGCCCATGCCAGGACTCGGCCTCCAGGAAGGCACGCAACGTGTGCACGTCCTTGGCGCCGAAGGCGACGGTGGCCACATAGACGTTTTCATAGGCCATGGCGATCATGCCCAAATCCTTCTTGGGCGCCGGCTTGCCGGCGGCGGAGAACTTGGCCACGGCGCCCCGGGGGGTGGCCTTGGAGGTCTGGCCTCCGGTGTTGGAATAGACCTCGGTGTCCAGCACCAGCAAATTCACGTCACGACCGGAAGCGAGCACGTGGTCCAAGCCGCCGAAGCCGATGTCGTAGGCCCAGCCGTCGCCGCCGATGATCCACACGCTCTTGCGCACCAAGTAGTCGGCGATGGAGCACAGCCGCCGCGCCCGTTCGTCGTCCAGCTCGCGCAACCGCGCCTTGAGCCGCTCCACCCGCTGGCGTTGCTCATGGATGCCCGCCTCGTCGGACTGATCCGCGTCCAGAATGGCCCGCACCAGCTCGGCGTCCAGCCGATCGCCGAGCTGTTCCAGGAGCATCCGGCACTGGTGGACGTGCTGGTCGATGGCCAGCCGAAAGCCCAGGCCGAATTCGGCGTTGTCCTCGAACAAAGAGTTGTTCCAGGCCGGCCCCCGCCCCTCGGGATTGGTGGTGTAGGGGGTGGTGGGGAGATTGCCCCCGTAGATGGAGGAACAACCCGTGGCGTTGGCGATGAGCATCCGATCGCCGAAAAGCTGGGTGGCCAGGCGGATGTAGGGCGTTTCGCCGCAACCCACGCAGGCGCCGGAGAACTCGAAAAGGGGCTGGGCGAGCATGGCCGATTTCATCTTGGGCCATGCGATCTTTTCTCGATCGTACTCCGGAAGCCGGCGGAAAAAGGCCCAGTTGGCGCGATCCTGTTCCAGGACCTCCGCCTTGGGCACCATGTCGAGGGATTTGTGGCTCACGTTGCTCTTGTCCCGCGCCGGGCAGACGTCGGCGCACAGGCCGCAACCGGTGCAATCGTCCGGCGCCACCTGATAGGCCACATAGAGCCCCTCGAACTCCTTGCCTTTCATGGGGCGGTAACGGAACCCCTCGGGCGCGTCGGCCAGCGCGTCTTCGGTGAAGACCTTGGAGCGGATGGCCGAGTGGGGACAGACGAAAGGACACTTGCCGCACTCGATGCACAGATCGGGATCCCATTTGGGCAGCTCCAGGGCGATGGAACGTTTCTCCCACGCGGCGGTGCCCAAAGGCCAGGAACCGTCCGCGGGCACCTTGGAGACCGGCAACTCGTCTCCTCTGCCGGCCAAGAGAACGGCGGTCACCTCGCGCACGAACTCGGGCGCCTCGGCCGGAACCGGCGGTCGAAAATCGAAATCACTGGTGATCTCGCCGGGAATCGGTACTTCGTGCAAAGCGTCCAACGCCGCGTCGATGGCGGCGAAATTGCGCTCCACGATCTTGCGCCCCTTGCGGCCATAGGTCTTCTCCACCGCCTCCTTGATCTTGGCGATGGCTTCGTCCCGCGGCAACACGCCGGAGATGGCGAAGAAGCAGGTCTGCATGATGGTGTTGATGCGCCGCCCCATTCCGGTCTTCTTCGCCACAGCGTAAGCGTCGATGACCCATAGCTTCACCCCCTTGTCCAGCATCTCCTGCTGCATTGTGCGCGGCAGGCTGTTCCAGACGCGCTCCGGCGGCTCCGGGGTATTGAGAAGGAAGACGCAACCCGGCGCGGCCTTGCGCATCAGATCGAAGCGCTCGACGAACTGGGGTTGATGGCAGCCGATGAAATCGGCCTCCCCGTCGCCGATGAGGTAAGTGGCACGAATGGGACGCGGACTGAACCGCAAGTGGGAGACGGTCACCGCGCCCGCTTTCTTGGAGTCGTAGACGAAATACCCCTGAACGTACTGGTCGGTCTCCTCGCCAAGGATTTTCAGCGTGTTCTTGTTGGCGCTCACCGTTCCATCGGAGCCCAGCCCGTAGAACAGGCACTGGACCACCCCTTCCAGGTCACGGTTGGGACGCCCTTCCACCCACGGCAGGCTGGTGTGGCACAAATCGTCGTGGATGCCCACGGTGAAGTGGTTTTTCGGCCGCTCCGACCCGAGATTGTCGAACACGGCCCGGATCATCCCCGGCGTGAACTCCTTGGACGACAGCCCATAACGGCCGCCCACGATGCGGGGCATGGAGGAAAACTTTCCGCCTCCTTCGCTCAGATGCTCGGCAAAGGCGGCCACCACGTCCTTGTAGAGAGGTTCGCCCGCGGCGCCCGGCTCCTTGCAGCGGTCGAGAACGGCGATGGCTCGGACCGAGGCCGGCATTGCCGCGATCAGATGCTCCGCCGAGAAGGGGCGGTAGAGCCGCACCCGAACCAGCCCCACTTTCTCGCCCTGCGCCAGGAGATCTTCCACCGTCTCTTCCACCGCCTCGGCGCCCGACCCCATGAGGATCACCACCCGCTCCGCGGCTTCCGAGCCGAAATAATCGAACAGGTGGTAGTGCCGTCCGGTGTGGGCGGCCAACTCGTCCATCACCTGCTGCACGATGCCGGGCAGCGCCTCGTAATAGGGATTCACCGTCTCCCGCCCCTGGAAATAGACATCGGGGTTCTGGGAGGTCCCGCGCAACACCGGCCGATCCGGGGTGAGCGCCCGCTCGCGATGCGCGATGAGCCGGTCGGTCTGGATCAGCGCGCGGATGGTCTCGTCGGCGATCACCTCCACCTTCACCATTTCATGGGAGGTGCGAAAGCCGTCGAAAAAATGGACGAAGGGGATGCGCCCCCGCAAGGTGGCGGCCTGGGCCACCAAGGCCAGGTCCATCACCTCCTGCACCGAGCCCGAGGCGAGCATGGCGAAACCGGTGGCACGGGCGGCCATCACGTCCGAATGGTCGCCGAAGATGGAAAGGGCTTGGGCCGCCAGAGACCGCGCCGCCACATGGATCACCAAGGGCGAGAGCTCGCCGGCGATCTTGTACATGTTGGGAATCATCAGCAGCAGCCCCTGGGAGGCGGTGAAGGTGGTGGTCAAGCCGCCGGCCTGCACCGCGCCGTGCACCGCCCCGGCGGCGCCGCCCTCGCTCTGCATCTCCACGATCTCGGGCACCCCACCCCAGATGTTTTTTCTTCCCTGCGCCGACCATTCGTCGGCCAGCTCACCCATGGGGGAGGCCGGGGTGATGGGATAGATGGCGATGACTTCGTTGATCTTGTGCGCGATGTGCGCCGCCGCCTGGTTTCCGTCGATGGTCGCCCTGGTGCTCATGCCCCTCCTCGCGTGTTCAATCCGGTCGATGCCGGATCAAGATAGCACCGATCGAGGATCCGTGATTTGTCGAAAATCAGGGAGACGACGATCCAGGCACCGGATGTCAGCGGCGCTGCTGGCGCAGATAGTTGGAGCGGCCGCGTGGCCGGTGGCGCGGCCTGGTGTCGGGAAAGACGAGAGGCGCCAGCTCCTCTAATGCCCGCTGATAGACACGCCGCTTGAAATAGATGACGTCCCGCACCGGTTGCCAGTAGCTCACCCAGCGCCAATCGTCGAACTCGGGCTTCTCGCAACGGTCCAGGCAGAAATCGCTCTCGGAGCACTTCACGCGCAAAAGAAACCAGCGCTGTTTCTGGCCGATGCAAATGGGCTGGGCGTTGCGCCGGATGAACTTCTTCGGCAAACGGTAGCGAAGCCAATGGCGGGTGCTGCCGAGCAGTTCCACTTGATGGGGTTTGAGACCGACCTCCTCCTCCAGTTCCCGATACATGGCCTGCTCGGGCGTCTCGCCCTCCTGGATCCCCCCTTGGGGGAACTGCCAGGCATTCTGGCCGATACGACGTCCCCAAAAGAGTCGGTTTTCGTCGTTGACCAGAATGATGCCCACGTTGGGGCGGAATCCATCCCTGTCGATCACGGGATCTTCTCGTTATATATTTAATTGCACTCATTTTTTCATAGAGCACCACGCCACCGCAAGCAACCCGTTCAGCCGGTCTTTCTGCTATAGTGGGAATGTTTTTTTCCACGTGATGGAGCAAGGTCGTGGCCCTGGCTCTGTTCGATCTCGACAACACGCTTCTGGCCGGCGACTCCGACTATCTGTGGGGGGTCTTCCTGTCCGAAAAAGGCGTCGTGGACCGGGCGACCTACGAGAATGAAAACGAGCGGTTCTATCGGGAATACAAGGAGGGCCGCCTGGATATTTTCGAGTTCCTGGCTTTTTCCTTGCGCCCCCTGGCCGAGAACGACCCCGATCGGTTGCACGCCTGGCGCGAGGAGTTCGTGAGCGAGGTCATCGACCCCCTCATCACCGAAGACGCCCGCCTGCTGGTGGAGATGCACCGCAAACGGGGCGACACCCTGGTGGTGATCACCGCCACCAACGCCTTCGTGACCGCGCCCATCGTGGCTCGCTTCGACATTCCCCACCTCATCGCCACCGAGCCGGAACGCATCGACGGCCGGTTCACCGGCCGGGTGGCCGGCGTGCCCTGTTTCCGGGAAGGCAAGGTGAAACGGGTGCGAAGCTGGCTCGAAGGGCGAGACGAGCGTCTGGAAGACGCCTGGTTCTACAGCGACTCTCACAACGACCTCCCTTTGCTCGAACGGGTGAGCCACCCCATGGCGGTGGATCCCGACCCCACTCTGGAGACGGTAGCGGCCGAGCGGGGCTGGCCGGTGCTCTATCTGCACAAAGAGGCGCCGCCCCTTTGATGCGCGGCGGCGCCATCCGCCATCCATTGGCTGGGCGCCTCCCGCGGCTGGGGCTGCTTCTGGCGTTGGCGCTGGTCGCCTTGGGCGGCGCCCTCGCCGTCGGCAGCGTGACCATCCCACCGAGTGATTTGTGGCACCTGCTGTGGCACCCCGACGACAGCGCCCATGCGCGCATCCTGCACGAATTGCGCCTGCCTCGAGTCCTCTCCGCCTTCGCCGTCGGTGCCCTGCTCGCCCTGGCCGGTGCCTTGATGCAAGTGTTGTTGCGCAATCCGTTGGCCGATCCCTATGTGTTGGGGGTATCGGGCGGCGCCGCCGTGGCCATGCTCGGCGCCATGCTGGCCGGCTGGCCTTTGGTCTGGCAACCGCCGGCCGCCTTTGTCGGCGCCCTGGCCAGCGTATTGCTCCTGTTCGTCCTGGCGCGGCGCGGCCGCTGGAACACCACCGTGCTTCTGCTCACGGGCGTGGTGTTGGCGGCCGGTTGGTCGGCTGTGGTGAGTTTCTTGCTCAGCCTGGCACCCGGCCGACGCCTGCCCGGCATGCTGTTTTGGCTCATGGGGGATCTCTCGGACCTGGACCGCCCCTTGTTGCCCGGCATTACCCTGGCTCTCGCTTTGGCCGCCGCCTTGTGGATGGCGCCTGGCTTGAACCTGGCCACGCGAGGCATGACGCGAGCCCACGCGCTGGGCGTGGACACTCGACGACTGCAGACGTGGCTCTACCTGCTCGCTTCCGGCACGACGGCGGTGGCGGTGAGCCTGGCCGGAACCATTGGATTCGTGGGCCTGGTGGCGCCCCACATGACGCGGCTGCTGCTGGGCGGGGACCATCGGCTGCTGCTGCCCGGCGCGGCCCTGGCGGGCGGCACTTTGTTGCTGCTCGCCGACACCGCGGCACGCACCCTGTTGGCGCCGCGCCAGCTTCCCGTGGGGGTACTCACCGCCTCGATCGGCGTGCCTCTGTTCCTCTATCTGCTCTACCGCAGCAGGAGGGGCGCCCATGAGTGAGCCCCTGCTTGAGATCCAGGGCCTCACCTTGCGCCGGGGCGGGCGCACCCTCTGCCGCGATCTCGACCTCAGCGTGGAAACGGGTAGCCGCTGGGGGATCCTGGGGCCCAACGGCGCAGGCAAGACCACCCTGCTGCACACCCTGGCCGGCTTGATCCCGGCGGCCGCAGGCCGCGTTCTCTGCCGCGGGCGCCCCTTGCACGCATGGCCTCGGCGGGCGCTGGCACGGGAGCTCGGCCTGTTGTTCCAGCAGGAAACGCCGGCACTCACCACCACCGTCTTCGAAGCCGTCCTCGGAGGACGCCACCCCCACCTGGACGGTTGGGGTTGGGAAACCCGGGACGACCTGGAAACGGCCTGGCGGGCGCTCTCGGAGATGGGCTTGGAACCCCTCGCCCGAAGGGATCCCCAAACCCTGTCCGGAGGAGAACGCCAGCGCATGGAGATCGCTGCCCTGTTGGCCCAGGCGCCCACCGTGGCCTTGCTGGACGAGCCCATCAATCATCTGGATCCCGCCCACCAGGCCGAGGTGCTCGAAGGGCTGCGCCGCCATTTCGGCGAGGCTCCGCGGGCCATGGTGCTGGTGTTGCACGACGTCAATCTGGCCCTGACTTTCTGCGACCGGCTGTTGCTGCTGCGCGGCGATGGTCGCTGGCGGGCGGGCGCCGTCGAGGCGCTGGGGACGGCCGCTCAGCTCTCCTGGGTGTACGGCTGTGAAGTGCGTCCGTGCGACGAGGTGGCCGCCCCCTGTTTCCGTTTTCCCACGGGCGCGGCCTGAGATGGTTCAGACGGGCGCGTCCCCCACGCCATCGTTCTCCACACGACGGCACAAAGACCGGTCATCCGGGTTTTCCACCGCCGACACGATGGCTTCCACCATCCGCCCCAGCTCCTGCGGCGTAAGCACCTCGAGAACGCGTGCCAGCACGTCCGGTTCCACCGGCGCGTACACCTTGCGGCCATCGGCCAGTTCCACCACCACGCCGGCCGCCTCGCCGCCAGCGGCGTCCTCCGCCTCCTGCGCGGCTCGATCCTGAGAAAGGAGATCATCATAGAGGGATTCCGCCGCATCCAGCAGCTCGGGCGCGGCCGTGTCGGGCAGGCGCACTTGCCACAGGTCCGCCTCCCGTTCCAGCTCCGGCTCCAGACCGTGAGCCCGCACGAAACGGACGAACTCGTCGGCAGTGCGAGACTGGAAAAAGACATACTCGAACATGGCGGTTGAAATCGGGCGGCCACGGCAACATGTGTTCAGAGTAGCAGAATCCATTTCTGCTTGATCCCGGTCAAAGGAAAAAAGAGGTAGGAGCGCCATAATTTTTTTGAGAATCAGTATATGCAAATATGCTGATCTACTGGATGGTTCCCTGTTTTCACCGTGACGAGATGGAGGACAGTGACATGAAGACGGTCAAAAAGGCTCTGACGGGTGCATTGCTGGCCGGCAGCGTGATGGCCGCCGGTGCCGCCAACGCATTCTGGGGTCCCTTCGACGACTGGTGGGACGACGACGATTGGTGGGACGACTATCCGCCGCCGTGGGTGCTCTATGGCCCTTATGGCCCCTGGGGTTATTACGGCGCGCCCTACTACTATGGATGGGGTCCCTATGCCTATCCTTATGCCTATCCCTACGGCGGCTACTACGGGTACCCGGGTTACACCTATCCCACTCAACAGGCGCCCAGCAGCGGAAGCCAGCAAAAGACGCGCTGATTTCCTCTTGGCGCGAGCGGGAAAAGCGGCCTTTACGGGCCGCTTTTTTTGTGCACCCCTCTGCCCCGCTTCGGTCGACACCGCCGGCACCTTCACGCAATAATCGATGAAAACGACCACCGAGGAGGATCCGATGAAAAATCCCTTCAACCGTCGACGGTTCATGCAATGGCTGGCCGCGGGGACCGGATTGGTGGCCGCCGGGCGGACGGCGGCCCACCACACCGAAACCCACTTCGAGGAGGATTCCACCCACCATATCGTGTACCAACTCAACAAGGCCGATCCAAGGTACATCGGCCATGTGCTCTTTTCGGTGGGCGAGATGCTGCGCAAGTACGGCGACGACATCGAAATCGTGGTGGCCGTCTTCGCCGAAGGCATCCATCTGCTCGCCAAACACCCACGCCGAGCCATTCCCCGCGACCTGCAGCAGAAAGCCGCCTCACTGGCCGCCTACGGCGTGGCTTTCCACGCCTGCAACAACACGCTCAAATCCCTGCGTTGGACGGAGAAGGACCTGTTCGACTTCGTTCAAGTGGTGCCCATTGGGGTGGACGACATCATGCAGCTCCAGAAGCGGGGGTTCGCCTACATCGCCTGGTGACGCGCTCGGCGCCCTCAATGGAAATCCCGGGATTCCACCTCGAGGGTGCCCAACAACGCGCTGTGATCCCACAGGCGGCGCACCACCAGATGCTGGACCCCTTCGGCCCGCTGGATCTCGGCGCGGGCGCCCAACAGCCGAGCTTGCGCCAACACCCGGCGGTGACGTTCCGCCAGGCGTCGCCAGACGATGAGATTGAGAAGCCCGGTTTCGTCCTCCAGGGTGATGAAAACGGCATTGCCTTTGCCCGGACGCTGACGCACGAGCACCAATCCAGCCACTTGCACCACGGTTCCACTCGCCCGCTCGACCACTTCCTTTGCGGAAAGACATCCCCGCCGACGAAGGACGGAGCGCAACAAGGCCAGTGGATGACGGCGCAAAGTCAGCCCCAGGCTGCGGTAGTCATGGAGGATGGAGCGGGCCTCGCCGGGTACCGGCAGCGGCGGCATCCGCTCTTCGGGAAGGGCTCGGACCAGCAACGGCGGCGCCTGATCCGCGGCCGCCACCGCCCAATGGGCGGCATGGCGGTGGTGGCCCAGTGAGGCCAAGGCGTCCGCCGCCGCCAATGCCTCCAAGTCCCGCCGTCCCAGCGCCGTCCGCCGGGCCATTTCCGCCACCGACCCGAACGCCCCCTCTTTTCGGCGGGCGGTGGTCAGCCGCATCGCCCCCGCCCGGGAAAGCCCTTTCACGAGCCGCAACCCCAGGCGCACCGCCCCGTCCTCTTCGAGGGAAGAGTCCCATTCACTGTGGTTCACATCCACGGGCCGCACCGTCACACCATGGGCGCGGGCGTCACGAACCAGTTGGGCGGGCGCATAGAACCCCATGGGTTGGCTGTTGAGCAGCGCAACGAGAAACACCGCAGGGTGGTGGCACTTGATCCAGGCGGAAGCATAGGCCAGCAGGGCGAAACCGGCGGCATGGGATTCCGGAAAACCGTACTCTCCAAAACCCAGGATCTGGCGGAAGATGCGGTCGGCGAATTCGGCGCTGTAGCCGCGCGCCGCCATGCCCTCCTTGAGCCGGCGCTCCCAGGACGCCAGCCCGCCGCGCCGACGCCAAGCGGCCATGGCCCGGCGCAGACGGTCCGCCTCGCCCGGCGTGAATCCCGCCGCCACCACCGCCAGGCGGATCACCTGTTCCTGAAAGATGGGCACGCCCAGGGTGCGCTCCAGCACAGATTTCACCGCCTCCGAAGGGTATTCCACCGGCTCCAACCCTTGACGCCGGCGCAAATAGGGGTGAACCATCTCGCCTTGGATGGGGCCGGGCCGAACGAGCGCGATCTCCACCACCAGGTCGTAGAAATTCTCCGGCTTCAGGCGCGGCAACATGGCCATCTGGGCCCTCGATTCGATCTGGAACACGCCGAGGGTGTCGGCCCGCCGGATCATGGCGTAGGTGGCGGGATCCTCCGGTGGAATCCGTTCGAGCGGCATCTCCAACAGCGTCAGGGCCCGGCGCAAGGCGCTGAGCATGCCCAGAGCGAGCACGTCCACCTTCATCAGGCCGAGGGATTCCAGGTCGTCCTTGTCCCACTGGATGACGGTGCGGCCATCCATGGCGGCGTTCTCCACGGGCACCAGTGTCTCCAGGGTGTCGCGCGCGATGACGAATCCCCCCACGTGCTGGGAGAGATGGCGGGGAAACCCCACCAACGCGTTGGCCAACGCCACCAGACGCCGCACGCGCCGGCTTCGGGAATCGAAGCCCGCCTCCTCCAACCCCAGCGCCTCCACCGGACCATGGCGGCGCCACCCCGACACGGCGCGAGCCAACCGTTCCACCTCCGTGGCGGTGAACCCCAGGGCCCGGGCGGTGTCGCGCAGGGCGCTTCGCGACCGATAGGTGATGACGGTGGCGGCCAGGGCGGCGCGACGGCGACCGTATTTGCTGTAGATATACTGGATCACCTCCTCACGCCGTTCGTGCTCGAAGTCCACATCGATGTCGGGGGGCTCGGCCCGCTCCCTGGAGATGAAACGTTCGAACAACAGCGACATGCGCGCCGGATCCACCTCGGTGATGCCCAGGGCGTAACAGACCGCGGAATTGGCCGCCGACCCCCGCCCCTGGCATAGAATGCCCCGTTCACGGGCGAACCGGACCAGATCCCAGACGGTGAGGAAATAGGGCGCGTATTTCAATTCGGCGATCAGCGCCAGCTCCCGCTCGACCTGTTCCGCCACCTCGCGTGGACAGCCGTCGGGCCAGCGGCGCGCCTTGCCCGACTCCACCAGACGTCGAAGGAAGGCGTCGGAAGAGCAGCCGGGCGGCGTGACGTCGTCGGGATATTCATAGCGCAACTCGTCCAGGGAGAAGCGGCACCTTCGGGCGATCTCCCAGCGGGCCGCCAACAGGTCCGGCGGTGCCAACGCACGCCACGCCGCCGGGGCACGAAGATGGCGGGCGCCGTTCATGAGCGCCCGATAGCCCAGGCGTTCCACCGTGGTACGCAAGCGGATGGCGGTGAGCAGGTCTTTCAGCGCACGCCGGCCCGGGCGGTGCATGCAGACGTCCCCGGCCGCCGTCAACGGCAAGCCGTGACGGCGCGCCAATCCCCGCAACCGATCCAAACGCACCCCGTCCAGGCCGTCGAAACGGGGCGACCAGGCCAGCCATCCCCGCCCGGAGAAACGTTCGGCGAACCAGGACGGGTCCCAATCGGCGGAAGGATCCTCGGGCGGAAGCCACAACGCCAAACAGCACTCCACCGCTTCCAGATCGGCTCGGTCGAGTCGGTACGTGCCCTTGGGTGCCGCACGCCGTCCTCGGGTGATCACCCGGCACAATGCGGCGTAATCCGTACGATCCTGCGCCAGCAGCACCAGCCTATCGCCTTCCACGAGGCGCAGCTCGCAACCGACGATGAGCTTCACGCCGTGCGTCTTCGCCGCCTGGTGAGCGCGCACCACCCCCGCCAGACTGCACTCGTCGGTAACCGCCAGCGCCTGGTAACCCAGCTCCGCGGCCCGCTTCACCAGCTCCTCGGGATGGGCGGCGCCGCGAAGAAAGCTGAAGTTGGTCAGACAGTGGAGTTCCACGGCGGCGCCGCACTCAGTCGAAACAGCCATGCAGGAACCACCTCCCCTTCCGGTCGCGGAACACCCAATAACGCACCCCTTCGGGGCTCACCGCCCGATAGTAGTCACGCCGGAATGTCCTCCCTTCCCACCACCCGCTTTCCAGCCGCTGCATGAAAGGTTCCAGGCGAAGCGGCCCGCGGTGCCAAGGGCACCCCTCGCGCACGCTCAAAGGACGGGGCCGGGGCAACAGCCACAACGGTTGTCGAAGCGCGGCGGGATGCGCAGGCTCTCCGCCCTTCTCTCCCGGCGCACAAGGAATCCAAGCGCGTTCCGGCCGGTGATCGGCGCAGAGTCTTGCACCCTGCACGGCCTCCTCGCCCAATCGGGCGCGCAGCCGCTCGAGCACATCCCCGTCCGTCCACGCCCCTCCCGACAGCAACTCGCCCGCCACCGGATGAAAAGGCACCCACCGCTCCACGGCCAACTCCATCTCCACCACGGGCGCGGGCAATGCCAGCCGTTCGAAGCGGTGTCCCGTCCACTCCAACAGGCGCGCCTCGTCCCGAGTGGGTTCCAACAGTCCCATCTCGAAACGGGTGGGCGGTGCATCACGGTGGAACAGACGCCACTCCAACCGCTGCACGGCACCGTCCCGGCCGTGAAGAAAAGCGGCCAGGAGAGCCAGCAACCGGCGGGCGGGAAACCGCAGGGCATCCGCCCGTTCCGCTTCATGGGGCAGCCACAACCGCTGGCGAAAACGCTCCGGCGGCCTCCAGGAGGCACGCGGGTCGGGCGCCCGGCCCAGCAGGCGATCCAGCCGCATCACCGGCTCCCGCCCGATGCGGCGGATCAGCTCAGGACGGGGAAGCGCAAGGCAATCCCCCAAAGTAGAGAGCCCGACGTTTTCCATCAGCATCCGCCACCGCCGGTCGCGGGTGAACAGACGAAGGGGCACCGCCCGAAGCACCTTTGGAAGCGCCGCCCGATCCGTGACATGAGTGCCCGGCGCGACACGGGCCAGCAACGCCGCCGCAGCCGGCGTGGGGGCGGCGGCCCAGGACGCAGGCCGCCCCACATCGGGCAACCGCGTTTCCATCCGCGTCCGCAAGCGCTCGAAGCTCCCGAACAGACGCAGGCTGCCCCCCACTTCCAGCAGCACCATCAAAGGGTCGAAACACACCTGGGCGCTGTAGCGCCAAGCCCAGACGCCTAGCCCCTCCAGGAGCGCCTTTTCCCTTCGCCGGTCGCGGGATCGCACCTCCAATGCCGGCGCCCGTTCCAAAGCCGCGGCCACGCTCATGCCGGGAACCACCCCGGCGGCGACGGCCGACTCGTTGCAACGATCGATCAACGCCTGCCCCTCATGGTGACGGCTCACCGCAAAAGGCCGCTCCGGCGGGGCGGCAAAGGGGGCCAACGGCAACCGAGGGAAATACCAGGCTAACCAGCGCATGCCACCGTTACCCGCGCGCCACTCCAACCACCACGCCGCTTGAGCACCATCACCCGGAGTCGATCTCCACCCCCCTCGAGACGGAGGCGCAACACTGCGGGAGAAGCCTGCTCCTGGGCCGCGACCGGCCGGAACAGCACCCCCAGGGACCGCCCCGTCTCAGCCGCCAACTGCAGCCGGCGCAACCGGACGGAGGCGATCCGGCCGGGCCAGAACAGGACCAGGGAACAGCCTCCGGAACGGAGCAGTTGCTCCGTCGCCCAGGCGCCTTCCGCACCACCCCGGACCATCAGCAGCCGCTCCGCCGGCACCCCTCGAACCGCCAACGCCGGGACATGGAGCCGCCCGGGCGGATTCACCCAAGCCAGCCACCGTTCCTCCCCGCTCAACCGGCGCAACAAGGGCAACAGCAAGGAAAGCCCTTGGCCCGCCGACGAGATCAACTCCACCAGCCCCTGCCGGGGCCAACCTCCGATGGCTTCGTCCAAGGCGGAGAATCCGGTGCCGATCCGTTCCTCTCGGCCTTCTTCCGCTTCCCCGCCGCGCCAGACCAGACCGCGGCGCAGCAGACCATCCAACGCAGCCGCCCGTTTCATTCCAATCTCTCTCGACGCATGACGACATAGAACAAATATAGAACAAACGAGCCGAAAAAACACGCCTCACTTGTTCCGGCCCCCGCCCTCCTCCGAAATGGAGAGATCGCGGACGAAATCCTCCGCCAACGCCCGGTAGATGGGCTGAGGGCTCACCAGCTTGGAAACGCCGTCCGCGATGAGCGCCACCGCCATCACCGGCAACAAGATGTTCTGGTTGTCGGTCATCTCCATGATGATGATGACGGCGGTCAGCGGCGTCTGCACCACCCCGGTGAAATAGGCGGCCATGCCCAGGAGCGCCACCGTGGAGACGTCGGTACCGGGAAACCAGTCCGCCATCTCCGCCCCCAACCCGGCGCCGATGGAGAGCGAAGGCGCGAAGATCCCTCCCGGAATGCCGCTCCAATAGGAAAGCAAGGTGGCCAGGTACTTGAACAACGGAAAGCCGGCATCCACCGCGTCGCCCCCCTGCAAGGCCGCCTTGGCCTCGGCGTAGCCGGTGCCCCAGGTCTGGCCGCCCGAAAGCAGCCCGATTCCGGCCAGGAGCAGGCCGATGACCACGGCCGTGGCATAGGGATGAGCATTGCGCCAGGGACGGATGCGCCGTCCACCTTGCACCAGCAAGGCGCTGAAGGAACCGCCGGCAAAGCCGCCCACCAGACCACAAACCAGCACCACCGCAAAGACCTGGGGCAGATGGATCACCGTGTCCACCGAGCCGAAATAAGCATAGTTGCCGTTGATGGCCAAGGCGGTGATGCCGGCGATGATCACCGCGGTGAAGACGGTCCCGTTGGTCTTTTCCTCGAACGTCTTGGCCATCTCCTCGATGGCGAACATGACCCCCGCCAATGGCGTGTTGAAAGCCGCCGCCAAGCCCGCCGCGCCACCGGCCAAGATCAATCCGCGGCTGATGTCGTAATGGGGAAAACGGGCGAAACGGGTCAATGAGAACGCGATGGAAGCGGCGATGTGGATGGTGGGCCCTTCGCGGCCGATGGAAGCGCCGCTGAGCAATCCCAACACGATCATGACCCCCTTGCCGACGGCGATGCGCACCGACAACAACCGATGGCGCAAATGGCGGTGGCGTTTCAAATGGAGGGCGGCGATGGCCTGAGGAATGCCGCTGCCTTCGGCGCCGGGAAAGAAACGGCGGGTGAGCCAGACGATGAACGCCAAACCCGAAGGCGTGATCACGAAGGGCAGCCAAGGGTGGTCCGTCACCAAATGGAGAAAATGCTCGCCGGCCCAATCGGCGCCCAGCGCCAGCACGGAAGCCGACACGCCGACCAGCACCGCCCCGACGAGAAAGACGCCGCGGGTGCGCCACACCTGGGCCGAGGTGAGCTGCTTGCGGGATCTTCGGATGCGCTTGCGGTGCATGGGACTGATGGAAGCCGACGAAGGGAAAAACCTTACCAGATTTGGGTTCGACCCAAGAACACGCCGATTCGTAAAGGCGATCCCGCCGCCGCGCTGACTCGAATGCCGTTTCCCTATAGAATACGCGCCACCCGCGCGGCGCCCGCCGCGCCGAAATCATCTGAACTTTCGACGGAGAACGACCCCATGAGACTGATTCTTCTTGGCGCCCCGGGCGCCGGCAAGGGCACCGTGGCCAAAATGCTGACCCAGATCGACGGTTCCGTTCAGATCTCCACCGGCGACATCCTGCGCGCCGCGGTGAAGGAAGGCACCGAACTGGGCAAGGAGGCGCAGGGTTACATGGAGCGCGGCGAGCTGGTTCCCGACTCCCTCATCATGGGCATCATGGAGGAGCGGCTGCAGCAGGACGACTGCAAGCAGGGCTTCCTGCTGGACGGCTTCCCCCGCACCATTCCCCAGGCCGAAGCGCTGGACGAGCTGCTGAAGAAGCTGGACATCACCCTCGACGGCGTGGTGAACCTGAACGTGCCCCGCGAGGTGATCCTGGACCGCCTCACCACTCGTCGCACCTGCGAAGAGTGTGGCGCCATCTACAACGTCAAGAGCAACCCACCCAAGGTGGAGGGCGTGTGCGACAAGTGCGGCGGCAAGGTGGTACAGCGCGCCGACGAGACCGAGGAGGCCATCTCCAAGCGGTTGGACGTCTTCAACGAGCAGACCGCGCCGCTGGTGGGCTACTACCAGGAAAAGGGCATGCTGTGGGACATCAACGCCACCTCCAGCGACGAGGTGGTGAAGATCATCAAGGAGAAACTGGGTCTCTCCTGATCCTTCCACCGATCACGCCAACGACGAAAGCCGCCCCCGGAGGGCGGCTTTTTTCAAGGCCGAGAGACTGAAGAAATCAGGGCTCCGACGCCGTCGTACCGTCCGGCTCGAGGGGAGCGGATCGGTTCGGTCGTCCCTTCTTCTCGGCCGGCGGGGCCGCGGCGCCCTTCTCGGCCTTGCCGGGCACCGCCGGCAACCGCGCATCGGCCGGAACCGGCCGCCATCCACGTTGGGGTTGGCGTGAAAGCTGCTGATCCACCGATTCCACCGGGATGCCCGGTGGCGGCACCACTTCCACGGGACGGCCCGGCTCCAGGAGAGGCGGGGGACCTTGAGGAGGCGGTGGAGGGGCCGCATCCGGCCAATCGGCGCCGGGCGGCGGGACCCAACCGCGATAACGATAGCTGGGCAGGTAGCGCCGCGACGCTCCATGACGCCGCGGTACGGATTCTGCAGGAGGCGCCCAAAGGGGTGGAGCCGACCGGTCCACGCCACCCGGTGGCGGCCAGACCACGTTGCGCCCCGTCGCCGGGTTCTGATAGTACCCCTGGGCCGCGCCGCCCAGGCTCCACAGCAGACTGCATGCCAGAACGCCTGCGGTGACCGCGCGCATCTCTCTTTCCTCCCTTCCTCCTTTGCGGCGAATGTACCACAAGGCCGTCGGCGCCACATCCGCACCCCGGCTTCAATCCTCCCTCTCTTGCGCCGGCAAGCGGTCGCCCTTCTCCGCCGCTTCGAGGGAAGAGGGATCTCCCCGTAACACCAAGACATCCCCGGGACGCAACCGGATATCGGCGGCATCCCCCCGAAGGCGCACGCCGCCGCGCATGATCCGGTCGATGGCCAACCCAGGGTCGGCCTCCCTACGCAGCGCTTCCAGCGTGCGCCCCACCCACGGATGGTCCTCCCCGATGACCACCGACCGGCGCCGGGTTCGATAGCCGTCCGCCTCGCTTCCCGTCTCTTCCACCGCGTGGAAAAAAGCGCGCAACGGAGCATAGTCCTGCGCCCTGAGGTCGGCCATCAGATGGTCGATGTCGGAGGCCGGAACCTCGAGCAGCGCGAGCAATTGGGCGGCGAAGGTGAGGCTGGTCTCCAACCCTTCGGGAAAAACCTCGGCGCCGGTCTCGCGCAACCGGCCCTCGTAACGGACGTCCCGGCAGCGGACCAGCAGGGGAAGGTCTCGGCTCAGGGTGCGGACTTGGACGGCCAGGCGCAAGGCGGTCTCCGCGTCGCGAAAGGTGACCGCCACCGCCCGTGCCCGTTCCAGGCCGGCCGCTTCCAGCACCCTCGGATTGGCTGCGTCTCCGAAGACCACCGGCTCGCCGGCATCCAGCGCTTCGCGCACGCGCTGGATGTCCAGATCCAGGGCCAGGCAACGAATGCCGCGCTGCTGCAAGATGGCCACCAGGTTTTGCCCCAAGCGGCCATAACCGCAGACCAGAACATGCCCGTCGAAGGAGTCGCCGTGCGCGGCCACGGAGTCGGACACCGCGATCTCCGCCGACTCGGCGCCGGAGAGCCGAGACGCCAAGACCCCGTTGTAGCGCACCAGCAAAGGCGCCAACGCCATGGAGAGGATCATGGCCGCGAACAACACCTGAGCGGGCGCCGCCGGGACCAACGCCATGCCCAATCCCAGAGAGAGCAACAGCAGACCGAACTCACCGGCTTCGCCCAGACTGATGCCGGCCCGCCAGGCCTCGTTGCCCGAAAGTCCGAACCGCACGGCGAGCAGGCGGATGACGAGGACCTTGGCCGTCAGCAGCACCCCGAGCACCAGCAAAACCCGGTGCCACTCCACCGCCACCACCGAAAGGTCCAGTTGCATGCCGATGGTGGCGAAGAACAGCCCTAGCATCAGATCCCGAAAGGGGCGGATGTCGGCTTCCATTTGATGGCGGAACTCGGTTTCCCCCAACAGCATCCCGGCCAAAAAAGCGCCCAGGGCGGGGGAAAGCCCAAGGGCGTGGGCCAACCCGGCGGTCCCCATGACCACCAGCAGGGCGGCCAGCATGAACATCTCCAGGGAGTGGGTGCCCGCCACCCAGTGCAGCAGAGGCCCAAGAAGCCGCCGGCCCAGCGTCATGAGCACCAGCGCCAAGGCCACCGCTTTCACCAAAGGCGCCGCCACCGTCCAGACCAGTTCGCCGCCGGGGTCCATCAAAGCCGGAATCACGGCCAGCAGCGGCACCGCCGCCAGGTCCTGGGCCAGGAGAATGCCCACCGCCGCCTGGCCGTGCGGCGTGCCCAGCTCCATCTGCTCTCCCAACTGCTTGAGCGCGATGGCGGTGGAGGACATGGCCAAAGCCGCGCCGACGACGAAAGCGGCCGGGAGCGAGAGCCCGATACCCCAGGCCGCGGCTCCGAACAGCAGCCCCGTGACCAGGATCTGGCTGCCCCCCAACCCCAACACGAGGCGGCGGTTGGCCATGAGCCGCGGAAGGGAAAACTCCAGGCCGATGGTGAACATGAGCAGCACCACGCCGGTCTCGGCCATGAAACGGGTGGCGGGCGAATCGGGAAGCCAATTGAATCCGTGGGGCCCCGCCAACAGGCCGGTGGCCAGATAACCCAGAATGGGAGAGACGCCCAGCCGGATGCACAAGGCCACCAACAAGGCGCCCAACGCCAACAACACCAGTATGGAGTTGAACAGGGCGTGTTCCACGAATCAGCCGTTCAACAACAGTCCCAAAGGATCGTCTGGATCCACCCCTTCCATGAACGGCAGCCGGCGGTCGCGATGCGTCACCTGGTACACCAGCCCCATCCAGTTGCCCACCACCGCCTCGGCGGTGTCGTGCCAAGTGTTGCCGATGTGCGGCGCGATGAGGGATTCGGGAAATTCCAGTGTCCGCTCTCCCCGCTGCCAACGGAAGCGGTACTCCTCCAAGATGGCCGTCTCCCGCACGCCCAGGTAGTTGACCGGCAGCGGTGGATACTCGTCGATCTCCCCCGTCTGATAGCGCAACACCTCCCTTTTGTATTCCTTGAGGAGGGAAATGGTGTCGTACTCGGGGTGGCCCTGAAAGAAGACGAACCGCAATCCGTCGGCGCTGGTGGCCAGATGGACCCCCGCGGATTCGCTCTCCACGAGCACGCGCAGGCCCGCGGCTTCGAACTGTTCCCGCGTGACGGCGTTCCAGCGCGAATGGGGCACGTCGAACCGGCTGTTGACATCGTTCACCAAAGGGTGGCCCCCATCCACCACCCGATGGGGAAAGACCCCCCAAACCTTTTTCGGCTGGGGGATGCGCTTATGGCCGTAACGGAACTGAAGCACCGCATGGGTGGCCAGGCAGGAGCAGAGCGTGGAAGTGACGTTCTCCCAGGCCCAGTCGATCACCTCGATGAGGGGCTCCCAGAAAGGCTGATCGGCCAGCTCCGGCCCCACCACGTTGGCCCCGGTGATGATGAGGGCATCCAACCCTTCCTCGCGGATCTTCTCGAACGGCTCGTAATAGCGGGCGATGTGCTCCCGGGCCTTTTCCCCACGCGGCAGTTCGGGCAGCGTGAAGGGATGGAGATAGAACTGGGCGATGGGGTTGCTCTCGCCCACCAGGCGGAAGAACTGACGCTCGGTGGCGGCGAGGGCCGCATCCGGCATCATGTTGAGCAAGCCCACGTGCAGCTCGCGAATGTGCTGGTGCATGGCCCGACCGCTGGGCAGGACGATGAGCCCTTCCCGCTTCAACCGTTCGAAGGTGGGCAGATCGTTGTGGGCGACCAGGGGCATCTCAGGCCTCCTCGCGCGCGATGGCGCGCTCGAGCAATTCCAGGAAATCGGCCTCGTCCCTCACCTCGGCCAGCTCCCGCGAGGTGACGGTGTAACCCAACCGCGCGATGGCCTCATAACGGGGTATGCGCGAATGGAACAGCCTGGGAAAGATCCAGCGGGTGAAATCGTCCGGATCCATCTGGGCTGCATACGCCAACCCTTTTTCCCGAAGATAGACCGCCAGCTCCGCTTCCAGGAATTCGGGGCGGTAGTAGAGCGGCTTGGGCGCCGACTGAGCGCGGGCGATGAGCTTGCGCTCCTCCTCCTCATCGGTGATCTTGATGTAAAGGATGAGGGTGTGCTCGGCGAGCAGCTCAATGACCCCCGGCTCGTCCAGCTCGCACAAGCTGCCCCCCATGTCGTTGATGAAATGCTGGTATCCGTACACCTCGCGCGCCTTGCGGATGAATTCCGGCACATCGCGCACGGCGGCGATCTCGGCTTCGCGGTAGCGGGCCTGGCGCCAGAGAAAAGGTTCGAGCGGCACGCCGCCCCGCTCCGGATCGCCCAGCTTGCCCACGAAGCTGAGCACCGGCCCCAGGTCGTCCACCTTGATGTTGTTGCGAATGTAGATCCAATCCTTGCGCAGCAGATCGCGCAGGAATGGCTGCTTCATGGCCTCGGCTTTCACCAGGTCGAGGATCCATTCGTCCAGATAGCGGGTGCCGATGCGGTAGTCACCGGAATAATGGAACCAGTCGTGACGGCGCAACAGGGTGGAGATGTGGGTCTTGCCCACCCCGGACATGCCCAGCAGTGTGATCTTCTTGCGCTCCCAGGCGCGGAAGGAGTCTACGGTGAATTTCAAGGTCGTCCGTCCTGTTGGGTTGGATGGAGCCGAAAGGCCGGCTCGACGAAAAGCATGGTACCGTTGTCCGGCGGCCGGCCGGGCCGAAATGATACCACCCCGCCATGAAACCCCTCCCGCGAAACCTGGGTCACTGGTTTTCCGAACGGCTGGAAGAGACGCGCATGCGCCTCGCGCGCCCGGACGCCCTGCTCCAGCTCACCCTCATGGGCCTGCTCACCGGGCTGCTGGCCGGCGCCATCATCGTCTTTTTTCGATGGTCGGTGGAGCACATCCAGGAATGGCTGCTGCCCGGCGAAGGGCCGGACAACTTCGAAGGGCTCCCACTGGTCGGGCGCCTTCTCTTTCCGCTGACCGCCGCCCTGGCCCTGGCCCTCATGTTCCGCTGGTTCGCCCGGGGATTGTACGTCCTGGGGGTGGCGCGAGTGCTCGAACGCATGGCCTATCACCAGGGGCGGCTCACCTTGCGCGGTTTCCTGCTCCAGTTCTTCGGCGTCGCCATCGCCCTCATCGGCGGCCATTCGGTGGGCCGGGAAGGGGCGCACATCTTTCTCGGCGCCTGCACCGGCAGCCTGCTCGGCCAGAAGCTCGAACTGCCCAACAACGCCATCCGAACCCTGGTGGGCTGCGGAACGGCCGCCGGCATCGCGGCATCGTTCAACACCCCACTGGCCGGGGTGATCTTTTCCCTCGAAGTGGTGATGATGGATTACCAACTGGCCAGTTTCATTCCGGTCATCATCGCCGCGGTCACCGCCACTGTGGTTTCCAATGCGGTTCTCGGCGACGCCGCCGTCTTCCAGGTGCCCCCATTGCAACTGGGCAGCCTGGCCGAAGTGCCCCTGGTCGTGGTGCTGGGATTGTTGGCGGGCACCCTGGGCGCCGGTTTCATCCAAATGGTGCAATCCATCGCCAGGGGCACCCGCAACTGGCCCATCGAGCGCCAGATGGGGGCGGCCGGCGCCGCGGTGGCCCTGCTCGGCGCCCTCTTTCCCGAGATCATGGGCATCGGCTACGACACCATCAACACGGCCCTGCTCGGGGGATACACCGCCGGCCTGCTCTTGACGCTGGCCCTGGTCAAGCTGGTGGCCACGTCCATCTGTTCGGCCCTCAACGTGCCCGGAGGGATGATCGGCCCCGCCTTCTTCATCGGCGCCACCTTGGGCGGTGGATTCGGCCATCTCCTGGCGCAGACGCTGCCGGAGCTGGAAATCCACCCCGGCGTCTATGCCATGCTGGGCATGAGCGCCCTCATGGCCGGCAGCCTGCAGGCGCCCCTGGCGGCGCTCACCGCCCTCTTGGAACTAACCGACAACCCCCAAATCATCATGCCCGGCATGCTGGTGGTGGTCATTTCCGGGCTCACCGCCAGCGAACTGTTCCACAAAGAGTCTCTCTTCATCACCATGCTCAAGGCCAAGGGGCTGGACTACAGCCAAAGCCCGGTGATGGCGGCGCTGCGCCGCATCGGCGTGGCCGGGGTGATGGATCGCAGCTTCACCCAAGCCCCCCGCATCGTGGACCGGGCACGGGCGGCGGCCCTGCTGGAACACAAACCCCGCTGGATCTTGGTCACCGAAGCACAAACGCCGAAAGCAGTTCTGGCCGCGGTGGACCTGGCCGCCTGGCTGGAGCGTGGCGAAGGAGAACCGGATGCCCCCATCGACCTGCTGAAGATCCCCGGCCACCGTCTGGAAGTGGCGCCGGTCCATCTGCACGACACCTTGCAGGAGGCCTTGGAAGCCCTGGACCGGACGGGGGCCGAGGCCCTTTACGTGCGCCGCATGACCGCGCCCGGCTTCTGGCGGATCTACGGCATCCTCACCCGTGCCGAGGTCGAATCGGCCTACCGCTGAGTGTTCCCTGAATTGGTGCACCCCGCACAGTGCAGTGCACCGTTGTGGTCTCTAGGAGTGGAGATGACAAAGCGCGGCCCAAAACCGTGCCACGAACCGAAGCCACCCGAATCCCCTCAACCCGATCAAGCACTTGAGTTCGACCGCGGCCGGCATGCCACCGGATCTCCAGAAGTTGGCAAGAGACTTGCAGAAGGCACGTCGACCCAATGACACATCGAGGAGATTCCCTGCCATGAAAAGGACTGCCGTCATCCTGAGCGCCCTCTCCCTCGTCGCCTCCCTGGCGGTGGCCGAACCCACCGGCTGGTTCCGCCAAGGGCCCTTGGCCACCGGCTCGCAATCGGTCTCCGCCCCGGCGCAACCCACCGCGGAGTCTCAGGCCGAAACACCAACGCAACCGGCACCGTCACCGACCCCCACCACCCGAGAGGTGGCCATGGCCGACGACAAGCCGGTGAAGATTCTCTCCGGCTTCGATCAGCTCTCGAAAGAGAGCGTCACCTGCATGTCCTGCCACCGGGAGAAGACACCCGGCATCTACGACCAGTGGGGCCACTCCAAGCACTTCGCCGCCAACGTGGGCTGCTACGAGTGCCACAAGGCGGAACGTTCCGACAAGGACGCCATTCTGCACAAGGACTTCGTCATCTCCGTCATCGTCTCGCCCAAGGACTGCGGGCGCTGTCATGAGCGTGAGGTGGAGGAGTTCGACAAGAGCCACCACGCCACCGCCGGCAACATCCTCGGCTCCCTGGACAACGTACTGGCCGAAGTGGTCGAAGGGGCGCCCACCCTGTCGGGCACTTCCCCCATCACCGCCATGGGCTGCGCCGCCTGCCACGGCTCCATCGTGCGGGTGAATTCCGACGGCACCCTGGACAAGTCGAGCTGGCCCAACACCGGCATCGGCCGCATCAATCCCGACGGCTCCAAGGGCGCCTGTACCGCCTGCCATTTCCGCCACGAGTTCTCCAGCGCCCAGGCACGCGAACCCGAGGCGTGCAGCCGCTGCCATCTGGGTCCCGACCACCCTCAAAAAGAGGTGTATGAAGAGTCGGCCCACGGCATCGCCTACAAGGCACACAAGAATAAGATGAACCTTGACTCCAGCAAGTGGATCGTGGGCGAGGATTACACCGCGGCGCCCACCTGTGCCACCTGCCACATGAGCCGCACCAAGGACTTGCCGGTGACCCACGACGTGGGCGACCGCATCGCCTGGAACCTGCGCGCGCCGGTCTCGTTCAAGATCGACGAGAAAGCCAAGGAGAAAGGGTTGCCCGTCAAGCCCTGGATCGACCGCCGCAAGGACATGAAGAACGTCTGCCGCTCTTGTCACGGCAACAACATCGTGGACGCCCACTTCGAGCAGCTCGACACCTTCGTCCTCACCTTCAACGACAAATTCCTGATCCCGGCCAAGAAGCTGTTCGTGGCCATGCTCGAGAACGGTCTGCGTGACAAGACCAAGTTCAACGAAAAGATCGAGTGGGATTACTTCTACCTCTGGCACCATGAAGGCCGCCGCGCGCGCCACGGTGCCGCCATGTTCGCGCCCGACTACGTGCACTGGGAAGGCGTGTTCGAAGTGGCCCACCGCTTCTACATCGAGATGGTCCCGGAGATCAAGGAAGCCATCGCCCACGCCCGGGCCAACGGCAACGCCGAAGGGGCCGACAAGGTGGAGAAGCTGCTCAACGAGATCCTCGACTCGGAGATGCACCGCTGGTTCAAGGGGGCCAAGCCGCCCAAGGCATGGCGCCCGGAAGACAGCGACAACCACGGCTTTTTCATCATGAAGGCCGAGATGAAAGCACAAGAGGAGGCCGCCAAGGCCGCCGCCGGTAAAAAGTGACCGGGGCCCTCCCCACCGCCGGCCCGGTCTCCACCCGGGCCGGCGGCCCTCTTCCGAAGATCTGCGTGCTGCCGGCGCCCGGCGCCGCCAGCCCACAGCGCTTCACCACCCCTGAATCTTGAAACCGAGTCCAAGCCGAGACACGAACCACCCATGGAAATCACACTCATCGAACTGATCTACTCCCAAGACACCTTCTTCCTGCTCATGTCCGGCGCCCTGGTCATGTGGATGGCCACCGGGTTCGCCATGCTCGAAGCCGGCATGGTGCGCACCAAGAGCGTGGCCGAAATCCTCACCAAGAACATCGCGCTCTATTCCATCGCCTGCATCATGTACATGGTCATGGGCTACAACATCATGTACGGCGAGAGCGACAGCGCTTGGATCCCTTCGTTCAGTCTCTTTCTCGGCCTGGACCACAGCCTTGCCGAAGTGGTGAATTCCGGTGGAGAAACCCGCCACTCCTATTTCGCCGATTTCTTTTTCCAGGTGGTCTTCGTGGCTACGGCCATGTCCATCATTTCGGGCGCCGTGGCCGAGCGCATGAAACTCTGGGCCTTCTTGCTGTTCGCCGTGGTGATGACCGGCATCATCTACCCGGTGGAAGGTTACTGGAAGTGGGGCGGCGGCATTCTGGATCAAATCGGCTTTCTCGATTTCGCCGGTTCCGGCGTGGTTCACCTGGCCGGCGCCTCGGCCGCCCTCGCGGGCGTGTTGTTGCTGGGGCCGCGCAAGGGAAAATACGTGAAGAAACCCGGTGGCGGGCTCCAGCCCATGGCCATTCCCGGCTCCAACATGGCCTTCGCCACCCTCGGCACCATGATCCTGTGGCTGGGTTGGTTCGGATTCAACGGCGGCTCCCAACTCACCGTGACCACAGTCTCCGATGCCAACGCCGTCGCGCTCATCTTCGTCAACACCAACATCGCCGCCGCCGGCGGTTGCATGGCGGCGCTCATCCTTTCCCGCCTGTGGTTCGGCAAGACCGACCTCACCATGGGCCTCAACGGCATCCTCGCCGGATTGGTGGCCATCACCGCGGAGCCCTACACCCCCACCCCAGAGCTGGCCACCTTCATCGGCATCGTGGCCGGCCTGCTGGTGGTGGTCTCCATCGTGCTCATGGATCGCTGGGTCCACATCGACGACCCGGTAGGCGCCATCTCCGTCCATGGCATAGCGGCCGTTTGGGGCCTGGTGGCCGTGGTCTTATCCAACCCCGAAGCCGCCTTCCTGGCCCAGGTGGCCGGCATCGTTCTCATTTTCGCCTGGACCTTCGGCACCAGCTGGGCGGTCTGGTGGGTGATCAAGCAGACCATGGGAATCCGCCTCTCCGAGCTGGACGAATACCAAGGGGCCGATATCGCCGAGATCGGCCTGGAAGCCTATCCCGAATTCACCCACAAACTGTGATGAAACATCTGCGCCCGATCGCCGCCGCCTGGCTGGCGGCGCTCTCCTTCGCCCTCTCCGCGGCCGAACCCCAGCACGACGCGGCAGGCGATACCGTGATCCCCCGCGACGAGATCACCGACGCCCACTGCCTGGAGTGCCACGGACAAAAAGGGTTCGGCACCCGCTCCGCCGTGGACGGCCGCTGGCGGCAACTGGACCTGGACGCCGACGCATTACACCAGAGCGTGCATGGCGACTACGCCTGCCTGGATTGCCACACCGACGTGCGACAGTTGCCTCACCGGGTGACGTTGGAGCCGGTGGATTGCGTGACCTGCCATCTGGCCCAGGGCGAAGGGGCGGCGCCGGAGCGCCCCCCCTGGCTGCACAGCGACAGCCTGGAGCTGGTGATCCAGACCCGCCAATACACCCATTCGGTCCACGCAGAGAAACAGGGCGCGCGCAACAACGCCGACTGCGCCGATTGCCATACGGCCCACTATGTCTTCCCTTCGGAGGATCCACGCGCCACCACACACCGGCTCAACTCGCCCGAGACCTGCGGCAAGTGCCACGAAACGGCGCTGGAGGACTACCGCCACTCCATCCACGGCGCCAGCCTGAGAACCCCCTGGAAGGGGGAGAGCGCCACCTGCGTCGACTGCCACTCGGCCCACCGCATCGCCGAGACGGGCGCCTTGTCCGCCCACAGAGTGATCGTGGAGGAGTGCGGCACCTGCCACTCTCGCGAGGTGCGCAGCTACAAAGCCACCACCCACGGACAACTCGCATGGCTGGGCGACAAGGAAGTGGCCCAATGCAAGGATTGCCACGCGCCTCACGACACCCGCAGGGTGGACGATCCCCTCTCTCTGGTCTCCGAGGAGAACCGCCTCGAAACCTGTCGCAAATGCCACGAGGAGGCCGGGCCGGAATTCGTCAAGTTCCGTGCCCACGCCGACGTGGGGGATTTCGAGCGCAACCCTGAACTGTGGTGGCTGGGCACGTTCATGCTCGGCGTCATCGTGCTCACCCTCATCTTCTTCTATACCCACTCCATGCTTTGGTTCTGGCGCGAGCTCAAGTCCCGCCCCTACGAGTGGGTCACGGTGGACGGCAAACGGTTCCGGGTGCGGGCCAAGCGGGTAAGGCACCACAGCGGCAAGGCTTTTCGTCGTTTCCCCTGGTATTGGAGGCTCAACCACTGGGCCTTGGCCCTCTCCGTCCTCACCCTGGTGCTCACCGGCATGGTGGTCATGTTCCCCGATACGGGCTGGGCCACCGCCATCATCGATTTCCTGGGCGGTCCCCGGGCATTCGGTTACATCCACCGGGGAGCCGCGGTGGTCTTCCTTCTGGCGGTGTTCGGCCATGGCGTGGCCGTGCTGTGGAAGGTCTCCCGCGACAAGAATTTCGACTGGTTCGGGCCGGACTCTCTGCTGCCCAGGAAAAAGGACTGGGAAGACATGAAAGCCCAATTCAAGTGGTTCTTCGGCAAGGGCGAACCCCCCAAGTTCGACCGCTGGACCTACTGGGAAAAGTTCGACTACTGGGCGGTCTATTGGGGCGCGTTCGTCATCGGCGTCTCGGGCATCATCCTCTGGTTCTCGCCCTTCTTCAGCCGTTTCTTGCCGGGCTGGGCGTTCAACCTGGCCACCCTGGCCCACGGGCTGGAGGCCTTCTTGGCGGTGATGACCCTGTTCGTGGTCCATTTCTTCAACAACCACTTCCGCCCCAGCAAGTTTCCCCTGGACCGGGTCATGTTCACCGGTCGCTGGGATCTGGAAGAATTCAAAGAGGAGCGGCCGGCCCACTATGAGCGGCTCAAGGCCAGCGGGGAGTTGGACAAGTACATCGAGGCGCCGCCGTCGAAAGAGTTTGAAACCGTCTCCTACGCCCTAGGCTTCTTCCTTCTCGGGTTCGGGCTCTTTCTGCTGGTGCTGGTGGTGATCGGTTTCTTCCACAGAGGCCTGGTTTGAGTCAGGCTCGTACCGGCCTCCGCCCCCCTTCTGCGGACGGGCCGTATTTGCGCAGGATCTCCACTGCCGGCATGGGCGGATCGAATCGGTAGCCTTGCATGAGGTTACAACCCAGGGCGAGCAGGAACTCGCGTTGGGCCTCGGTCTCCACCCCTTCCGCCACCACATCCAGCCCCAGACTGGAAGCCATGGCCACGATGGCTTTCACCAAGGAGACGTCATCCCGATCATCGGGCAATCCGCGCACGAAAGTCTGGTCCACCTTTAGGCTGTCGACGGGGAACTGCTTGAGATAGCTCAACGAGGAGTAACCGGTTCCAAAGTCGTCCACGGAGAGCTTGACGCCGCAGCTCTTGAGACCGTAAAGCCAATCCAATACCGCATAGGACTCTTCGAGGAGGAGGTTCTCGGTGATCTCCAGGGTCAAGTGGCGCGCCTCCAACCCGGTCTCCCCCAGTACCCGGCGCAGGCTGTCAGCGTCGAACCCCCGGTCACGCTGACGTGCAGAGAGATTTACCGACAGCGACAACTCCAGACCATGCATTTCACGCCAGCGTTGCACATCCGTGCAGGCGGTACGGAACACCCAGTCACCGATTTCATGGATGAGCCCCGTCTCCTCGGCCAGCGGAATGAATGCCGCCGGACTGATGGATCCACGTTCCGGATGGAACCAACGCAACAAGGCCTCGACGGCCACCACCTGGCCGGTGGCGCCGTCGTTTATGGGCTGGTAATAGACCTGAAGCTCCCCCGATTCGATGGCTTTACGCAGATCCTGCTCCAACGAAAGATTGAGCTTGATCTCCTCCTGCATGCGCTGTTCAAAGAACTGGAACCTGTTGCGACCGCGTGCCTTGGCCTGATACATGGCCATGTCGGCATTGCTGAGCAACGCGGTAGCCATGGCTTCCACTGCGTCGTCCAGCGCCACGTCATTGGGATACAGGGTGATGCCCAGACTGGCGCCGATGTTCACGGTGCGCTTACTCAACTCATAGGGCCGGGATACCAGATCGATGATGCGACCGGCGGCTTGGGCCACCTCCTCCGCTCCCTCCACCTGCTGGAGCACCACAACGAACTCATCGCCGCCGAATCGGGAGACGGTGTCCACCTCGCGCACGGCGTGGCGCAATCGGTCGGACACTTGTTGTAACAGTTCGTCGCCGGTGACGTGACCATAGAGATCATTCACCGCTTTGAAACGATCCAAGTCGATGAAGATCACCGCAACCTTCCCCTGGTTACGGCGGGCGGCGCGCAACGCTTGATGCATGCGGTCCATGAGCAACGTGCGGTTGGGCAGCCCGGTGAGCAGGTCGTAATTGGCCTGGTAGAGGATGCGCGCCTGATCCGTCTTGTGCTGAGTGATATCGGAGACGATGATCACATAGCCATTCGGCCGACCTTCATCATCGTGAAGGGTGGTGACCGAAACCCATTCGTGATACCAACTGCCATCCTTTCGGTAGGCGGTCACCTCTCCCGACCAGTTGTCGTGGGCCGCCAACTCCTCCTTCACCTTTGCGGCGATCTCGGGATTCCGCTCCGCGCTGAAAATGGCCGCCGGCCGCCCCAGCACCTCTTCCGATGAATAGCCGGTGATCCGTGTGAACGCCGGATTGACGGTGCGGATCCGCCCCTGGGCGTCGGTGAGAATGATGCCTTCCGAAGTGGCGTCGAAGACGGTGGCCGCCAGCCGCAACGACTCCTGGTAACGGCGCAGCTCGGTGATGTCCTCCTTGACACCGATGAAATGGGTGATGACCCCCTGCTCGTCCCGTACCGGGGAGATCTGCGCCGACTCCCAGTAGAGGGTGCCATCCTTGCGTTTGTTGTGGAACACGCCTCGCCACTCACGGCCGGAAAGAATGGTGCGCCACATCTCGGCATACTCTTCATCGCTCATCTCGCCGCTCTTGAGCACCGAGGGCCGAGCACCGATGACCTCTTCCGCGCTGTAGCCCGAAGCCTGTTCGAATTTCGGATTGACATACTCGATGATGCCGTTGACGTCGGTGATGACCACGGAAACGGGGCTCTGTTCCAATGCACGGCCAAGTTTTCGCAATTCCTGTTCCGCTTCTCGAGTGCGGGTGATGTCGGTCCGCACCCAAACCGCACCTCCTTCACTGGTGGCGCGGTTGCTGGCCAACACCCAACGGCCACCGTCCACCTGTTCCACCCAGGTGGCGCCCCGCAACATGGCCCGGTTCAATGCGCCCAGGGGTTCACCGGAGAGGCTGGTTCGATGAACACGGCCGCCGATGAGCGACTCCAATTCACTCAAAGCAAGTCCTGGTTTCATCCGGTCCCCAACCCAACCATACATCTCCTTGAGGGTTCGGTTGCACAACACCAGACGGTCTCGGTTGTCGAAAAGAGCAAACCCCTCTCCGAGATTCTCGACCGCATCCTCCAGCCGCCTGTGGGAACGTTCGGCCAGCTCTCTCGCCTGCTGCAGGCTATTGAGGGAGCGCCACAACCAGAACAACAGCACCAGAACCAACACCAAGAGTACGATGCCGAGAAAGATGGACTGACGCCCCTCCAAACGGCGATATTCCAGAAAACGGTCCTGAAGTACGTCGAACAGCCGTTCACTATCGACCGCTCGGAAGGAGGCCATGAGGCGATAGAGGGATTCGCCATGGCGCAAAGCCGCACGCACATGCCGCGCCACCGGGGCCAAGCCGCTGTCACGCTCCAGCTCGACCAGGTCCGCTTCCAAAATCCGATAGGCGGCGTTGTCCGGGAACAGCTGCGCCATGAGCAATCTGCCGTACAGGGCCAGTAATCGGGCACGCAGTGCAGGTTGCCCTTCGGCGATCTGATCGATCAGGCGGGGAAGATACAACAGGCTGTTACGGACCACCGCGACCTGAGACTTCATGTCGTCGAGCAGCTGAGCCTTGCGTTCCAACCCCTCCACATAAGCTTCCAACGCCCGATTCAGCCCTTTCCGGTCGGCGCCGCCAAGATTGGAGGCCAGCGCCAGAAGTCGCCGCTCCGTTTCCATCAGGGCCTTGCGCGTCTGGGCCAACTCGTCATAGTTGGAAAGGCGAAAGGCGCCGATACGCTCCATGTCACGATCCAAGCTCACGTCCAGACCGCGAATACGGAACAGGGATTCGGAAAAAGCACCGGCGTGCCGCTCGATCTGGAGCCGCTGGTGAAAATACCAGCCCGCGAGCAGCACCACCGCAGCAACGAAAAGGATGATCCGCTTCAGGCCAGGAGAACCGGTCACGGCGCAGGATCCAGTTCCGGATGGCTTCCGGCCAGACTCTTCAGGAAGGCAACGATGGCCTGCAAGTGTGCCTCGGGCAGTTCGCGGCCGAGTTGATAACGTGCCATCACGGTCACCGCCTCCTCCAAGGTGGCGGCGCTGCCATCGTGAAAATAGGGTGCAGTGCGCACCACCAAGCGCAAAGAGGGCACTTTGAAGACGAAACGGTCGCTATCCCGGCCGGTGACGTTGAACCGGCCCAGATCGGCACGGGTCAACTCTCCACCCCGGTCTGCGAAGTAGTCCCCCATCACGCCCATGGTGGCGTACATGTTGCCGCCCACGTTGCGGCCCTGGTGGCAAGCGATGCAACCGTAGGATTTGAACAGCGCATAGCCTTCTTTCTGACGCGCATCCAATGCCGCCTCGTCACCCTTGAGCCAACGGTCGAAGGGACTGTCCAGCGTCACCAGCCCGGCCACAAAGACAGCGATGGCACGCGCCACGTTTTCTTTGGTCAGGCCATCGTCGAACAACTGTTCGAAACGGGCGCGCAAGACAGGATCCGATCCGAGCTTGGCCAGCGCATCGGGCCAGTTGGAGTCCATTTCCAAAGGATCCTGGAGCGGTCCCTCGAGAACCAACGCCTCCAGGGAGTCTGCACTGCCATCCCAAAACTGGGCGATCTGATCAGCCGTGTTGTAGACAGTGGGCGCATTGATGAGGCCCCGACGCCCCTCGACTCCCACCGACACCCGAAGGCCATCCACGCCGGCGCGCGCGAGCGGATGGCAATGCGCGCAGCTCACCGAATCATTCTTCGAAAGGCGCACATCATGGAATAGGTCGCGCCCCAATTCGATCAGTTCTCGAGGTGCTGCTCGAGGCGCCTCGAGGGGCGCAATGGGTTCGCGTCCTCCGGCCAGGGCGGTAGTGATCCACAACACCATGGCGGCCAATGGCCAGAGGCGCAACGGTCGAATGGTTTCAGATCGTTGCATGAGATTCGTGTTTTCCGCTTTTCGCACCAAGCCGGCTCTCCTTCTAGAGAAACGGCCGAAACCATCAGGGGTTAAGGGTCATGCGCATTCATGCAGCCACCCCAAGGCTCAAACGCCCATTGGAGATCAACCGAACCCTTGATGCAATGCTAAGACATCGCTCAAATAAACTAGTGCAAGTCATTGCAATAACGATGATTGTATAAAGCATTGCCGTTGATTTCCTTGCCCATGGAGAGGTGTTCGAGCTTGAACAGGTTCACAACTTGGGGCACCCTAGGCGGCCCCGTGTCATGTGAGGCGGAGGCGTGTGCACGCCCGCCGCCCGGAGGAAACGAGACCATGGACCTCCAGCGCGCCCTTGGGCTGGGACCCGCCAGCCGCGATCCCGAAAAAGAACGAGAAAAGCTCCATCTCTACATCAACCTCAAGCTGGCCTCCTCCGGCCAGCCCATCTGTCTCGACGGCGCCTCGGCCGACTTTTTGGAAACGGCGCAAGATCTGTTGCGCACCTACCGGGAAAAGAACCGGCTGCTGGCGGACTACCGCTGCCCGGCCGACCGCCGTATCGAAGCCTTCCTGCGGGATTATCTGGCCGATCTCGGCACGCCGATCCCCAGATTGCCCGCCAGCACTTTCGTCCTGGATCGCCACGGGGTGGCGCGGGAGCTCTCCTTGCCCATGGGCAAGGATGAATTCAAATCGGAGATCGTCTCCAGCTACCGGGTGAAACAAGGGGTGTTGCACAACCCCGCTTCGGACCGACGCACCACCAAAGGTTCCTTCCACATCGCGGAAGGCGGCCTGCCCATTCCCGGCGACAAGAAAGCGGTGCCCAAAGCCACCTTCGCCGCCATGCTCCGTCATGCCCTCAATCCGCCAGACGATCTTCTGGTGCTCCCTTTCACCGCCGCCCAGCCCGAACCGGCACGCATGTTCGTCTCGCTGCTGCTGCGCCCCGTGGTCTGCCCGGAGATCCCCGGAGTGGAGCCGGAGAAGAGCATGGAAATCCGCTTCTTCGCGCCGGGCAACCTGGTGAGCAACCTCGACTTCGTGGAAAGCATCTTCGGCAACGGCGGCAACCCCTACTTGCCCAAGTTCGACGCCGCCCTGGATGTAGAGCATTGGACCGGCCACACCGGTTGCGTGATCCTGGCGCCGCATCTGGTGAATCTCACCAAGAAAGAGGTGGGCCTGCCCCATTGGGATCAGGCCACCGAACGCCAGCGACGCGACGGCATGTGCTGGAAAGAGGAAAACGAGCGTTACAACGACGGCCTGGCGTTCAAAGTCACCGCCCGCGACGAACGCGGCGTCATCGTCACCCTCATCGCCGACAACTACTACGGCTACTGCAAGAAAGAGGTCAAGACCCAGATCGGCTACGCCGCCAACCTCTATGGGCTCGCGGAAGAAGAGCACGCGGGCGGCGCGCTGGCCTTCCCCCGCCGCAACCACGGAGAGGAGTACGGCGTGGACAGCCGCACCCGCGATCCCAACTACTCCTTCGAGGAAGTGGTGGAGCGCTACGGCGAGATCATGGAGGTGCAACCCGAGGGCTACGGCATCGACAAGCGCTTCCCCGAGGTGATCTACGTGCCCCAGGACCTGCGCATGGACCTGAACCGTCAGACCATCACCTGGATCAAGGACGGCGTCAAGCAGAAGATCCGCCTGCAACCGGGCAAGATCTACATTCAGCCCAACGGCTACAAGATCGAGATGAAAAAGCATCCCGGCGCCCCCTCCTGGCGGCTGGTGGGCACCGATCCCGAAGGGGTGTTGTGCCACAAGCCCAGCACCGTCTCCGGCGGCGGCAAGTCGGAGATCTCCAAGTCCCTCAACGACGCCGTCATCTACTCGCCCCTCTTCGTGGACGACCTGCAGGCCGATCTGGACCGGGTACAGGAGATCTTCGACCGCGACTACACCAACCGATTCAAACCCGGCCACGAACACGAAGACCGCGACCCCACGCGCAAGCCGCTGAGCGAAGAGCGGAGCCTGGGTTCCGTGATCAAGCTGCTCACCCCTTCGTCCAGCTACACCGACGAATACAACGCCTGGTTGGAATCGATCCCGCCGCGCATCCTCGCTCTGGCGCTCATGATCAAACGTTTCTACCGCCCGGAGTGGGGCGACGACTGGCGCGAACACCTGAGCGTGGACGTGGTGGACGGCGCGCCGGGGCACGAGCTCAAGCTCCACGACCGCAAGGTCATCGCCTCTTATTTGCGCATGGGCTTCGACCGCAACAACAAGTGGCGGGTGTTCAAGGTGCGGCAGGACTTCATCGCCGCCGAAAAGATCCAGGTCGAAGACGACATCACCGCGTCCATCGTGATCCCGGCGAGCCGGCTGGCCCATTGCCGGCCGGAAGAGGCCGACAACCCCAACAGCGTGAAGCTGGTGCACAACTGCGAATACCGCCTGTTCCAGCGGCCGGACGACGCCATCATTCCCGGCTACGACAAACAGGCGGAAAAGGACATCGCCTCCGACGGCAACTTCCTGGCCAACTACGAACCGCTCAAGGGGGAAAAGCTGGCCGAGGTGGTGGAGGACGTGATGACCTTCTGCAACTTCACCGAGCCCATGCGCAAACGGCTCCAGGAGGCCTATGAAGCGGGCGACGGTTATGTGGTCTCCTCGGCCCACCCCCGGCTGGTGGACGGCAAGCCTTCGAAAAACCCACGTTATCTGCAGACCCGACCCGATCTGGTGAATCCGGTCCGTCGATACGTGGCCGAGATCGGCGCCCGCTTCCACCGCAAGCTGCCGCTGGACCGTCCGGTGTGCCAGCCGGTGGACGCGGTGTTGGCGGGGCGGCGCAACAACCCCCCTGAGCCCGGCATCCGCCCTTTGTCGGTGTACAACCCCATCCACTACCAGGAGTTGCCGGAACTGTTCATGGATTTCATCTGCTCCCTCACGGGTAAATCGCCGAGCACCACCGGCGCCGGCAGCGAGGGTGCGCTCACCAAGGGACCGTTCAACGCTCTGCGCCCAACGGCCGACCTCAACAACGCGCTGGTTTCCTTCATCCTGACGGGACACGCCGGCTTCTCCAGTTCCGCGGGTTTCATCGGTCCCTACGTGCGTGTGGACCACGACGTGAGCCTGCTCATTCCGGAGATCTGGGCCCGTCTGGATCCGAGCCAGCGTGATCCGAGGACGCTCATCGAACAGGGTTACCTGGAGCCGCTGGAAGACTTCGAGCACAACGGCCGGAAGGTGTTGGCCAGCCGTCTGGGCTACCGCATCACCGACCGCTTCGTGCACGGGTTCATGGGCAAGATCTTCGACAACCCCAGCCAGGTCTTCACCGAGGAGATCCTCAAGCCCGAGCTGCAGGATCTGGAGGTCTTCGTGGACGGCGTGAACAACATCGTGGAGGCCCAGCGCAAGGTGGCCCAGCGCTACCTGGACGACGGCAGCGTGGAGGAGGCCTGCCCGCCCCTGCGCGCCCTGCTCTACATCATGGCCACTGGAACCTACGAGGGCAAAGACGTCCACCACCCCGAAATCCGGGCCATGTTCACCCGCGAGTACCTGCTCCAGTCCGACTGGTATCGACGGCGCCTGGAGGTGAAGCAGGCGCGGGACATCGCCCTTTGGGAACGGCACATCGAGTCGCTGGAAAACTTCCTCGCCCAACCCGGTTACGAAGACGAAGCGGCGCGGCTGAACATCGCCGACCGATTGGAAAAGGCCCGCAAGCGGCTGGAACGGGTGAAAAGCCGGGCGTATCTGGAGAGCCTGGTGGGCACCATCGGCGCCGACCCGTTGCAGCCCCAGGAACATGCCGGGTTGAGCCAATCCGAACCGCCGCGCAAAGTGGCTTGACGGGGGAAACCCCAACGGCTCGGCGACCGGCGCTGTTTCAGCGCTCCCGCGAGAGCCGCCGGCCGATTCGCGCCGTATCCAGCGCCTGCGTGGTGTCCACCACCACCGCCACCGCGCGCTCCGTTTCGTCCAGGGGCCGCGCCCTCTCGAGCTGACGCGCCAGCACGGCGAGGTCGGCTTCGGAGGGATCTCCACCCCGCTCCGCCCGCTCGGCCACCCGCCGGCGCAACACCGGCTCGGGAGCGGTGCAAGAGAGGATGCGAAAACGGGCGCCGGCACGCTCCGCCAGGCGCCGGAACGCCGTCCGCTGCCCGCTCTCCAGGAAGGTGGCATCCACCACCAGGCTGCGACCGTCCGACAACAACGATTCTGCAAGCTCGGCCAGCCGTTCGTAGGTGCGCCGCGTCGCCTCCGGCGTATAGATACCGGCCTCCACCGCGGAACCTGAATCGGCGTCGGGCGCAAGGCCGAAGAGTCGCTTGCGCTCCACGTCCGAACGCAGATGGATCCATCCCATCTCCTGGGCCAACCGCCGCGCGAGCCGGCTCTTGCCGCTGCCGGAAACACCGTGCGTGATGATCAATACGGGCCGCTTCGCGGCGGGCTCCAGAAACGCCTCGGCCAGCGCCATGTGGCTTTCGAACGCCGCCTTGGACGCCTCGGCCGCCTCTGTCTCGCCTTGCTGCGCACAGCGGATGGCCGCCACCTTGGCCCGAACCATGGCCCGGTACGATTGATAGAACGGCAACAAGGCGACCGCCTCAAAGTCTCCGGTCCACTCCAGATAGCGGTTCAGAAAGCGCCATCCCAAACGGCTCAGGCCACGCCCCTCGAGATCCATGAGAAGAAAGGCGACATCGTTGGCCACATCGATCCAGCGCAGATCGGGATCGAACTCGATGGCATCGAACAGCAGCATCTTGCCTTCGACCCAAGCGATGTTGCCCAGATGCAGGTCACCGTGGCACTCCCTTATCCAGCCGCCCGCCTTACGCGCCGCCAATCTGGGCCGCAACGCCTCGAAGGCCGCCCGCGAGGCCGCTTTCACCTTCTCCAGGCGCGCCCGCGCCCATACGAAACGGGGCAACGAGAGGATCTGGTCGAAGTTCTGCCCCATCGGCGACCACACGCGCTCCGGTTCCCCCCAGGACGCCTCACGGGTTGCCGGTTCCAGGGCTGCATGGAAAGCCGCCACGGTATCGGCCAACGCGTCCATGTGCCGAAATTCGAGTTGCATCCGGTCGAGTTGGCCGGCGGGATCGAAACGCCGCATCTTCACTGCGTACTCGACCACTTCGCCCTCGCCTTCCACCGCGTACGTGCCGTCGGAAAGACGCGCGATGGGCACCCGCGCCAGATAGAGCTCAGGGGCCGTGCGCCGATTCAACCGCAGCTCCTCACCACAATAGAAACGCCGCTTTTCCAAGGTGGAGAAGTTCAAAAACCCCAGATCCACCGCTTTCTTCACCTTGTAGGCGAACGCCCCCACCAGAAACACGTGGGAGATGTGGGTTTCGATGTGTTCCACTCGCGCCACCGACACCGGCCAGGCCCGCGGGTCGAGCAACGCGTTCACCAAAGAGGTCATGGCCCGCCTCCAATGTGTGCCATGTAGCACAGGAACAGTGCCATATGGCACGACTCCAAGACGCCGCGGAACATGGGTTCCATGGCAACTGTTTGTTTCAGCTCGATTTTCATATCAGGCATAAGAATTGCCTCATATACTGAAATTCCACAGCCTGAGGAGACAATGATGAAAAGAAAACCGCTGGCGCCCGTCATCGTGCTCGCCACCTTCTCCGCCTTGAACGCAGCCGCCGAAGAGGCGGAAGAGATGTCGCCCCTGGTGGTCGAAGGGAACCGCATCGCCGACGTGAGCGGCACCCAGGTCAAATCGGCCGATCTGGCCGAAGCGCTGTTTCGGAACATGGCCAACGTCTCCCTGGTTCGCCGCAGCGGTATCGCCAACGACATCATCCTCCGCGGGCAGAAAAAGGACAACATCAACATTCTGGTGGACGGCGCCAAGATATACGGCGCTTGTCCCAACCGGATGGACCCCCCGACCTCCCACATCCTCACCAACAACGTGGAAGCGGTCGAGGTGACCGAGGGCCCCTACGACGTGGAAAACTTCGGGACCCTCAGCGGCGCCGTGAAAGTGACCACCAAAGAACCCGAAGCCGGTTTCCACGGCGACTTCAGTCTCAACCTGGGAAGCTGGAACTACTGGAAAGCGGCCGCCACCTTGAGCGGCGGCACCGATCGGGTGCGCGCGCTGGTGAGCGTTTCCCATGAGGAGAGTGACCAGTACGAGGATGGCGACGGCAACGATTTCGTCGAACAGATGAAGGCCAACCGGGTCTCATCCATGACCCTGTACAAAACCGAATACGAGGACCGCAAGGCGTACGAGAAAGAGACCTTCATGGGCAAGCTGATCTTCGACATCACCGAGAACCAGCAATTCAAGATCAGTTACACCGCCAACCGAAGCGACGATGTCCTCTATCCGTCCAGCAAGATGGACGCCCTTTACGACGACTCCGACATCTGGACCCTGGACTACCGGGTCGAAAATCTCGGCGCCTGGTCCAAGTCCTTGGAGCTGAGTTATTACAACTCCAAGGTGGATCACCCCATGTCCACCTATTACCGCAACTCGTCGGGCCCGAACTCGGCCAACGAAAGGGTGAGCCACCTGGAAAGCAGCATCTGGGGCTTCAGGTTGAAAAACACCATGGATCTGGGTGCCGCCGCCGAGCTGCGCTATGGCATCGACACCAGCCGACGCAACTGGGACGGCACCTATGAAGGCTCGGGCATGAACGCCATGATCACCGGGCTGAAAAGCATCGACGACGTGGACACCGACAACATCGGGGTGTTCGTCGAATATGAAGGCACCTTCGATGAGTTCGTTCTCCAGTTGGGCGCCCGTTACGACGACACCCACATCGAGCCCAACACCGGCACCCTTCCCGACAACGATTATTCCAGCTTCAGCGCTTATGCCTTCGGCACCTGGGGGCTGAACGAAACCACCCGCATCTTCGGCGGCGTGGGCCGTTCCCATCGCGTCCCGGACGCGCGGGAACTCTATTTCCGCACCGCGCCCATGATGACCATGCCGGCCATGCAGGTGGGCAACCCCAACCTGGATCAGACCCGCAACACCGAAATCGATCTGGGCGTGGAGCTGGAGAGCGACACCCTCTACCTGCGAGCCAAAGTGTTCTACAGCTGGCTGGGCGATTTCATCTTCTACAACGACAGCAAACGGATGCACCGCTTCGAGAACATGGACGCCACCCTGTGGGGTTTCTCGCTGGACGGCAGTTGGTATCTCACCGAGACCCTGTGGGCCGATTTCGGTCTCGCCTATCAACGAGGTGAGAAAGACGATCCCCTCTCCGGTCAGACCGACACCGATATGCCCGAGATCCCGCCTCTGAAGGGCAATCTGGCGCTGAACTGGCAGTATCTGCCCGCCGGAGTGGCCCGTGCCGAGCTGATCGCTTCCGACGCATGGAGCCGTTTCGACGCCGACAACGGGGAGCAGGCCCTCTCTGGATGGGCCATTCTGAACCTCAATGTGCGCCACCGGCTCACCGACCGCATCGAGATCATCGGCGGCGTCGACAACGTCTTCGACAAGACCTACGCGGTCAGCAACACCTACAAGGATTTGACCCTGCTCACCACCGGCGGCGGCGAGGTGATGTTGCTCAACGAACCGGGACGCTACTTCTACATCAACGCCGCCTACACCTTCTGAGCACTGAAAACCGCCTCCCAAGGCAGACGGGACCCGGGCGCCGCCCGGGTCTCTTTTTTTGGTTCATGGCACGCCCGGGGAACGGCGACACCACCCGATCGGACGAGGCGGCCACATCCGCCCCTCTTCCAACCGCGCGGGTCAATGGGCGTCGCGAAAGGACGGATGGTGCAGCCAGACGCAGCGGCCGCCGCTCGCTTGCTCCACTTTTTCCAAGCCCGCCTCGTGCGCGGCCAGCTCCTCCGGGGTGGGACGCACCACCACCAGGGGCGGCCGATCGGCACCCAGACGACGGATGGCCGCCGTTTCTCCCTCTCCCTCGCCGCGCTCTTCCGCCTCCAGGGAGAGGGCCGACTGCCCGCCGGTCATGGCCAGATAGACTTCGGCCAGGATCTCGGCGTCGAGCAACGCGCCGTGCTTCTCCCGATGGGTGTTGTCCACGTCGTAGCGGGCGCACAAGGCATCCAGACTGTTGCGCTGCCCCGGATGTTTCCGCCGCGCCATCTCCAGGGTGTCGACGATGGTGCAGTAGTGCTCCAAGGGCTCCCACCCATCCAACCGGGCCAACTCGGCGTTGATGAAACCCACATCGAATGGAGCATTGTGGATGATCAGCTCGGCGCCTCGAACGTAGTCGATGAAATCGGCCACGATATCGGCGAAGCGGGGCTTGTCGGCCAGGAATTCGTTGGTGATGCCGTGAACCTCCACGGCCCCATCGTCGATCCGGCGGTCCGGCTGCAGATACTGGTGGAAGTCGTTTCCGGTGAGGCGACGGTCCACCAACTCCACACAACCGATTTCGATGATGCGATGCCCCTGCGCCGGTTCCAGACCGGTGGTCTCCGTATCCAAGACGATTTGCCGTTTCACGATGTCAGCTCCCCGATGGCGCGGTTGGCCAAGGCGTCCACCCGCTCATTTTCGGGATGGCCGCTGTGTCCGCGGACCCATTCCCACTCCACGCGGTGGCGGTTCACCAGCCGGTCCAGCTCTTGCCAAAGGTCGGCGTTCTTCACCGGCTTCTTGTCCGCCGTACGCCAACCGTTGCGTTTCCAATTGTGGATCCACCGCTCCATGCCGTTCTTGACGTATTGGGAATCGGTGACGATGCGCACCCGGCTGGGCCGCTTGAGGGCTTTGAGCCCTTCGATGACCGCTTTGAGTTCCATGCGATTGTTGGTGGTGTGAGGCTCACCACCCCGCAAGGTTTTCTCCACCCCTTTGTAGCGCAACAGGGCGCCCCAACCGCCGGGACCCGGATTGCCTTTGCAAGCGCCGTCGGTGAACAACCACACCGGTTCATCCGCCACGGCCGCCCTCCCCCTCCCGGACCGCGCGCGCCACCGGCTCCACCACCGACTGACGCAGCTTGCGCTGCAACCGCCAGCGCGGGCGGATGGGGGTCAACGTCGAGACCCGCTTCACCGCCACGATCACGTAGACGCCGGCCAGCCAGGGCCAGTAACGGGCGCCCCACCGTTCCATGACCTGGACCCGCCGCATGAGAAACGCCCGTTTCCAGGGCGGCCGGAACAGCAGCGTATGGGCCTGCGCCACGTCGAAACCGAGCAGCGAGAGCCAATCCTCCACCTGGGAGAAAGAGAGAAAATGTCCTCGCCAGGGAAGGCGCCGGGCGGCGCCGGGCATGGCCCGCCACAGCCCCCACAGGCTCCAAGGATTGAATCCGGTGATCACCACCTTGCCTTCCGGAATGAGCACCCGTTCCACCTCTCGCAGCACCTGCCGCGGGTCCTGGGCGAAATCGAGCGTGTGCGGCAGGATCACCGCGTCGATGTAATCCGTCGCCACCGGCAGCCGTTCCGGCCGCGCCACCACCCCGCCGCCGGCGTCCGCGCACGCACTGACCCTAAATCGCCGGCGAATGGGGCATTCCGCAAGGTAGTCCTCCCGGCCGCAGAGAAAGCTCACTTCGAGCAGGTAGTATCCGAACAGGCGGGAGGCGATGGCCGCAAGCCGTGCCTGTTCCTGCGCCAGCACCAGAGCCCCCAGGTCGGTGTGAAACCACCTGTCCAGGGCCGCCGCCAGGGATTCGTCCAGCACCGGTCTCATCCGCGCCATTGTATCGGAAAGCGGACGCCTGGAGCGGTGGCGGCGTCGAACGCGATACCGTATAGTTGGCGGGTGCTGTATCCCCTGTCCTCATGGCCCACATGACCTCCGCGAGGCTGCTGCTCATCGCCTTGTCGTTTTTCATGCTCGTCGGCTGCCAGAGCCAGCCCGTCCGCCGGGTGGCATCGACCCCCGCGCCCCCACCCGCCGCGCCGCCATCCACTCCGGACGAGATCGAAGCCGCGACCGAGCCGCCCGCCGAAGGGGAAGAGACGGAGGTGTGGCCTTTCCTGGTGAGGGGCTTTCGTCTCAATGGAATGGATCATCCCGCCATCGAACGGGAATTGGCACGTTACCGGCGACAGGGGGCTGCGCTCACCCGCCAGTTGGCGCGCGGCGAGCCCTACCTCTACTACATCCTCCACGAAGTGCGTCGGCGCGGCCTGCCCACGGAGTTGGTGCTGGTCCCCTGTGTGGAGAGCGGCTTCCGGCCCGTGGCCTATTCCCGCCAAGGGGCCGCCGGACTGTGGCAGTTCATGCCGGCCACCGGCCGTTCCCTGGGGCTCAAGCAAGACTGGTGGTACGACGGTCGGCGCGACACCGTGGCCTCGACCCAGGCGGCATTGGATTATCTGGAGCGGCTCAACCGCCGATTCGAAGGCGATTGGCTCCTCACCCTGGCGGCCTACAACGCCGGCGGCGGCACCGTCTCCCGAGCCATCCGGCGCAATCGGGAGCGGGGGCGGCCCACCGATTTCTGGTCGCTGGAGCTTCCGGCGGAGACCCGCCACTATGTGCCCCGCATCCTGGCCCTGGCCCGCATCATCGCCGAGCCTGAGCGATACGGCGTGACCTTGCCGCGCATCACCAACGACCCCCGTTTCGCCCGCGTGGAAGTGGGTGGACAGCTGGACCTCAAGGTGGCCGCCGAGTTGGCAGAGATGGCGCCCGAGGCGCTCATCGCCCTCAACCCCGGCTTCAACCGGTGGGCCACCCACCCGGAAGGCCCCCACTACCTCCTCCTCCCGGTGGAGAAAGCCGAACCCTTCCGCCGCCGGCTGGCCCAATTGCCCGCCGAGGAACGGCTGCGCTGGGCCCGGCACCGGGTGCGCCGGGGCGAAACCCTCTCCGGTATCGCGCGCCGCTACGGTGTCACCGTGGCCGCCATCCAGAAACACAACAGCCTTCGAAGCCATCGGATCCGGGCCGGAAGTGATCTGATCATTCCGCTGTCGGCCGCGCTGCCGCTCGAAGCCGACACGCCCATGGCGTCCCAGCGCCTCACCTACCGCGTGCGCAAAGGGGATTCCCTCTACCGCATCGCCCGTCGCTTCGGCGTGCGGGTGCAGGATCTGATGCGCTGGAACCGCCTGGCCGGCAACCGGCTGTATCCGGGCCAAACCCTCACGGTCATCCGCGCCCTGTGATCGTTCCGTTTCCGACATCGGTAGGGAGGAACTCCGCCGTGCGCCACTGGCTTCTGATCCTGCTTTTGTCGTTGTCCCTTCCGCTCCAGGCCGTACAGGTGCTTCACCGCGGAAACGGCGCCGAGGTGCAAACCCTCGATCCCCATCGGGCGGAGGGGGTGCCGGCCGCCAACGTCTTGCGCGACCTCTATGAAGGGCTGATCATCGAAGCGCCGGACGGCCGCCTGGTTCCGGGCGTCGCCGAGCGCTGGACGGTGAGCGAGGACGGCCTGGTGTACCGGTTCCAGATTCGCCGCTCGGCCCGCTGGTCCAACGGAGACCCCGTCACCGCCCAAGACTTCGTCTATGGCCTGCGCCGATCCGTGGACCCGGCCACGGGATCCCACTATGCACAGGTGCTGGCCCCCATCCTCAACGCTCGGGCGATCATCGCCGGAGAACGACCGCCCGACGCACTGGGGGTGAAGGCTCTGGACGACCACACGTTGGAGATCACCCTGGAGGCGCCCACGCCCTACTTTCCAGGCCTGCTCACCCATTCGAGCACCTATCCCGTCCACCGTGCCACGGTGGAACGGCATGGCGAACGGTTTTCCCGCCCCGGCCTGCTGGTCTCCAATGGCGCCTATCGGCTGAGCGAATGGGTGGTGCAGTCCCACATCAAGCTGGAACGCAATCCCCATTATTGGAACGACGCCGCCACCCGCATCGATGTGGTCTATTACCATCCCATCGAAGACGCCTCGGCGGAACTCAAACGTTACCGCGCAGGCGAAATCGACATCACCGAAACCATCCCCTTGCAACAGTACCGCTGGATCCGGAAGCATCTGGCCGAGGAGCTGAGGGTCGCCCCCTATCTGGGCACCTATTATTATGGGCTCAACCTCACCCGTCCTCCGTTCAAGGACAACCCGAAGCTCAGGCGTGCCCTCTCGCTGGCCGTGAACCGTGAAATCCTCACGGAAAAAATCACCGCCATGGGCGAAAAACCGCTCTATTCCTGGGTACCGGACGGCATTCCCGGCTACATCCCCGCACGCCTGGATTACGCCGACCGCCCCCATACGGAACGGGTAGCCGAGGCGCGGCGCCTCTATGCCGAAGCCGGTTATTCCCCCGCCCGCCCGCTCACCGTGGAGCTGAGATACAACACTTCGGAAAACCACAAGAAGGTGGCCATCGCCATCGCCGCCATGTGGAAACAGGCACTGGGCGTCCGGGTACGCCTGATCAACGAGGAATGGAAGGTCTTCCTGGCCAACCGGAAACAGAAACGGGTGACCGAAGTCTTCCGCGCAGGCTGGATCGGCGACTACAACGATCCTTTCACCTTTCTCGAAATCCTCCACAGCCGCCACGGCATGAACGACTCCGGCTATGCCAATTCGACCTATGACGAGCTGCTCGACCGTGCATCACGGGAACCGGACGCGGAAAAGCGGTTCCAACTGTTGCGGAGAGCCGAAGCCCTGGCGCTGGCCGATCATCCGGTGATCCCGCTCTACAACTACGTGTCCAAACACCTGGTGAAACCCCACATTGGAGGCTGGGTGGACAATCTGCTCGACCACCACTACTCCAAGGACCTCTATATCCGTAAACCGAAAGGCAAGGACGAATGATCCGCATCCTGTTCGCATCCCTCCTCTGCCTGGCGCTGCTCCCCACCCTCCACGCCAGGCCTTCCGTCACCCTGGAACAGGTCGCCCGCCAGGCCCGAGCCGCCGGTGTGGTGCTGGCGCTGCCCCCCTGGGAAACCACGCCTCAAGCCATTCACACCACGGTGGAGGCCGCCATGGCCGAAGGCAACCGGCGGCTGGATGCCATCGCCGCAGTGAAACCCAACCAGGCGAATTTCGACAACACCTTGGCGGCCCTCGACCATGCCTGGGATCCCGTGATTCTGGCGTTGGGACGGCTCCGATTGATCGAGGCGGCCAGCCCTCGGGTCGAACTGCGCGACGCCGCCCATGAAGGGAGCCGAAAGCTCGAAGCCTGGCTCACCGACGCCGCGTTTCGGGAAGATGTCTATCGGGCGGTCAAGGCCTATGCCGACAGCCGACCCGAGCTGAGCGGCGAACAGGCCATGCTTCTCAAGACGGTGATGCGCGACTACCGCCGAAATGGCATGTCGCTACCCGAGGAGAAGCGGGCGGAGCTGAAGCGGCTCAAGAACCGGCTCAACGAGCTCAACCAAGCCTTTCAGAAAACGGTTCGGGAAGCCGACGTGGAAGTGCGTTTCACCCGAGAGGAACTCGAAGGGCTCTCCCCAGAATTCCTGGCCAACGAAACCCTCCAGGACGGAAAAGGCGGTTACCGCATCAATGCCAACGTCACCTGGCAAGTGCTCGAAGTGTTGCGCAACGCGCATAACGAAGCGGTCCGCAAGCGGTTGATTCTGGCCCGCCTGAACCGGGCGCGGGAGGAAAACCTTCCCCGTTTCACCGAGATGCTGCGCATCCGCGCCCGCATCGCCCGGCTGCTGGGCTACGCCCATTGGGCCGATTACCGCACCGAAACGAAGATGGCCGGCAACGGTCGCACCGCCCGCCGCTTCCTCATCGATCTGCGCGACGGGCTGGAACCCAAGTTCCGGGACGAACTGGAGCGCCTGCGTCTGCTGAAGGTGGCCGACACCGGCGATCCCGAAGCCCGCATCCGGTACTGGGACGTGGGTTATTACAAGAATCAGTTGAAGAAACAGCGCTACGACATCGACACCGACGCGCTCAAGGTTTACTTCGAATTGGAACGGACCCTCGACGGCATGTTCTCCATCTTCGAAACCCTGTTCGGCCTCGAGATCCGGCCGGTGGAAGGAGACTGGTACCGCTGGGTCGAGGACTTGCGGCTGTACGCCGTGTTCGACGCCGAAGACGGTCGCCCGCTGGGGTTCATCTATATGGACATGTTCCCGCGCAAAGGCAAGTACAACCATTTCGCCCAGTTCGGGATCATTCCCGGGCGCATGTTGGAAGAGGAACGCTATCGGCGTCCGGTGGTGGCCTTGGTGTGCAATTTCCCACCGCCCGCGGGCGACCGTCCATCCCTGCTCACTTACGGCGACGTGGAAACCCTGTTCCACGAATTCGGTCACGCGCTCCACTCGGTGCTCACCCAGGCCCGGTTCATGGAGTTTTCCGGCACCTCCGTGCCGCGCGATTTCGTCGAGGCCCCTTCTCAGATGCTGGAGAACTGGGTGCGTGACAAAACGGTGTTGGACCGTTTCGCCGTGGACTATCGGGACGGCCGCAGCAAAATTCCGGCCGACACACTGGAGCGGCTGGAAGCGGCACGGTTGGCCACCATCGCCACCCACTACAGGGGGCAGATCGGTTACGGCCTGCTGGATCTGGCTTTGCACATGACCACGGACGACACCGTGTTCCAGAACGCCGCCGGCGTGGCCAACCGGGTGATGAGCGAGACCTTCCTTCCCGTGCCGGAAGGGACCGCCCTCATCGCCACCTTCTCCCATCTGGCCGGCGGCTATGACGCCGGCTACTATGGTTACGCGTGGGCCGACGCCATCGCCGCCGATCTGGTCTCGGTCTTTCGCAAAGCGCCCGGGGGGCTCATGGACACCCGAATCGGCAAGCGGCTGCGCGACGAGATCTACGCCGTGGGCGGCTCCCGCGAGATCGACGACACCCTTCGCGCCTTTCTGAAGCGCCCCCGTTCCCTGAGGCCTTTCTTCGAAGAGCTGGGTATCAAGAACAAAGGCCTGGGCACTCGGGCGGCGATGAACGCCGGAGAAAGCGGCCCGATCGCCGCACCTTGAATGTTGAGATATTCGCTCAAACGGCTGTTGGGTGCTCTGCCCACCTTGCTGGCGCTGGTCACGCTCGCCTTCTTCCTCATGCGGCTGGCACCCGGCGGGCCGTTCGACAGCGAAAAAGAGCGCCCTCCCGAGATCCAAGCCAATCTGGACCGAAAATACCACCTGGACGAGCCCTTGATCGCCCAGTACGGCCGCTACCTATGGCATCTGCTGCACGGCGATCTGGGACCATCGTTCCAATACCGTGACCACACGGTGAACGAGCTCATCGCAAGCGGCTTTCCCGTATCTTTCAAATTGGGCCTGACGGCCATGCTATTGGCCCTGGGGATGGGACTCGCCCTAGGCATGGTCGCCGCTTTGAAACAGAACCGTCCTCTCGACCACGGCGTCATGGCTCTGGCCATGACCGGCGTCTCCATCCCCAATTTCGTGGTGGCGCCCTTGCTGATCCTCCTTTTTGCCATCCACCTGGGCTGGCTGCCGGCGGGCGGCTGGAAAGGCGACTGGCGCCAATTGGTTCTGCCCGTCACCGCCTTGGCCCTGCCGCAGGTGGCTTACATCGCCCGACTGACCCGCGGAAGCCTCATCGAAGTGTTGCGCAGCGACGCCATCCGCACCGCGCGAGCCAAAGGGCTCCCGACCCACCTGGTGGTGCTGCGTCACGCGCTCAAGCCGGCCCTATTGCCGGTGGTCTCCTATCTGGGACCGGCCACGGCGGCGGTGCTCACCGGATCGGTGGTCATCGAACAGATTTTCGGCATTCCCGGATTGGGACGATATTTCGTGCAAGGCGCCCTCAATCGAGATTACACCCTGGTGATGGGGGTGGTGATCTTTTACGGCCTGCTCATCATCCTGTTCAATTTCATCGTGGATCTACTCTATGCATGGCTCGACCCGAGGGTGCGGCTGTGATCGGTTCCACGCCGCTCCACGAGAGAAAACAGGCCCAATGAAGCCTTCACCACGCCCTTTCGCACACCCACCGATCCTTGGCCCCGCCGCATGCGTGAGCCGGCGGGAACGGACGACCCGGGGGAGCATCCACCCGCCCCATGCCGAAAGGCTCGAAGGCGGCCGATGCGGAGAAGAACAGGCCGGCGGCGGCCCGTTCGGCCGGTTTCGCAAGGCCATCCGCCGTTTCGACACGGACGACGGCCACGCCGGAGGCCGGTCCGATGGTCTCCGGCAGCGCAAATCGGTGCAGGAGGCGGTGGAGCGGCGGATCCGCGTGTCTCTGGAACAGCAAAAGCGCATGGAACGGAAACGACACGACCACCGGCAAGACTTGCGGCCCCTGGAGACGGAAATGTTCAAAGGCGTTCACACCCGGGCCTTGGAGCGGGACTCCCGCGACAAACACCGCCGATTCCACGAGCCATGACCCTGAAGACGTCTACCGAGGTTCCCGTCGAACGTGGCCGTAGCCTGTGGCAAGACGCGCGTCACCGTCTGTTCCGAAACCGAGCGGCGGTCGCATCCATGGGCGTGCTTGGATTCATCGTTCTGGCGGTGGTGATCGGCCCCTGGTTCAGCCCCTGGGCTTTCGACGAGATCGATTGGGAACACATTTCGGTGCCGCCGGGGTTGGACCATGGCCATTGGTTCGGCACCGACAGCGTCGGCCGCGACCTGTTCGTGCGCACGCTCGAAGGCGGCCGTATCTCCTTGCTGGTGGGGCTGACCGCCACCGCCGTGAGCCTGATCATCGGCATCGCCTGGGGCGCCGCCGCCGGCTATCTGGGCGGACGCATCGACGGCTTCATGATGCGGGTGGTGGATGTGCTCTACGCGCTGCCCTTCCTCTTTTTCGTCATCGTGCTCATGGTCTTCTTCGGGCGGGACATCCTGCTCATCTTCGTCGCCATCGGCGCCATCAACTGGCTGGACATGGCGCGCATCGTCCGCGGCCAAACCCTGGCCTTGAAAAAACGCGCCTTCGTGGAGGCGGCGGTGGTTTCCGGCCTCACCCCGACCGCCGTCATCCGGCGCCACATCGTACCCAATCTACTCGGCGTGGTGGCCGTGTACGTCACCCTCACCATCCCCCAAGTGATTCTGGTGGAATCCTTCTTGAGCTTTCTCGGCCTTGGAGTGCAAGAGCCCCACACGAGCTGGGGCGCCCTGGTCAACGAAGGGGCGCTGGAGATGGAGAGCGCGCCCTGGAGCCTCCTCTTTCCCGCCGCCTTTCTCGCCGTGACCTTGTTCTGTTTCAACTTCATCGGCGACGGCCTGCGCGACGCCCTGGACCCGAGAGACCGCTGATGGCGCTTCTGGAGGTGGAAGATCTGGAGGTCCGTTTCACCACCCGGGACGGCGTGGTGCACGCCGTCAACGGACTCTCTTTTTCACTGGACGCAGGCGAGACCCTGGGCCTGGTGGGTGAATCGGGCTCCGGCAAGAGCCAGACCGCGCTGGCGCTGATGAACCTGTTGGCCGACAACGGATCGCGCCGCGGCCGCATCCGGTTCCAAGGGAAGGACCTGAGCAGCCTCTCGGAACGCGAGATGAATGGATTGCGCGGTAACCGCATGGCCATGATCTTTCAAGATCCCATGAGCTGCCTCAACCCCCATCTCACGGTGGAGCGGCAGATGACCGAAGTGCTGGAGCACCACCAAGGTCTGAGTCGACGCCGGGCGAGACGCCGAGCGATCGAGATGCTTCAGGCCGTCCACATTCCCGACGCCGCCCGCCGGATCCACCGCTATCCCCACGAATTCTCCGGCGGGATGCAACAACGGGTGATGATCGCCATGGCCCTGCTGTGCCGGCCCGACCTTCTCATCGCCGATGAACCCACCACCGCCCTCGACGTCACCGTGCAAGCACAGATCCTGGCCCTGCTCAAGGAACTTCAAGCGCGATTCCAGATGGGGGTGTTGCTGATCACCCACGATCTGGGGGTGGTGGCCGCCCTGAGCGATCGGGTATTGGTGCTCTATGGCGGACGCGCCTGTGAAACGGCACCGGTGAACCGCCTTTTCCGACATCCCCTCCACCCCTACACCCGCGGACTCCTCGAGTCGGTGCCACGACTGGACACCCCTGTCGATCGACGCTTGCGCGCCATCCCGGGCAGCCCACCCGTCTTTCTCGCTCCGCCCCGCGGCTGCCCTTTCGCCCCCCGGTGTGCACAGATGGAACCCCGGTGTACGCAGTCGCCACCGGAGTGGAAAAATGCGGCCCCGGAACACCGGGTCGCCTGCCATCTGGAGCTTTCCACATGAGTGGCCCGCCGTTGCTCGAAGTAGAGAAGGTCGAAGTCCATTTCCGGCTGCCGGGGGCGCTGCCTTGGCAAAGCCGGAGGTTACGGGCGGTGGACGGCGTGAGCCTGAGCCTCGCGAAGGGGCGCACACTCGGCATCGTGGGCGAATCGGGCTGCGGCAAGTCCACGCTGGCCCGCGCCATTTTGGGCCTGGTGCCGATCACTTCCGGCAAGATCCGGTTGATGGGGCGTCGGATCGACCGATGCCCGCCCAACACCTTGCGACCGCTGCGGCGCCACATGCAAGTGGTCTTCCAGGACCCATTCGCCGCCCTGGACCCACGCATGACGGTGGGCGAGATCGTGGCCGAACCGCTGCGGGTGTTCGAACCGAGCCTGGACCGCCGCGGGCGGCAAGCACGGGTGCGGCGCATGCTGGACCGGGTGGGGCTCGCTTCGAGCCATTTGAACCGCTACCCCCACGAGTTCTCTGGAGGACAGTGTCAGCGCATCGGCATCGCCCGCGCACTGATCGTCGAACCGGCTCTGCTGGTCTGTGACGAACCGGTGAGCGCGTTGGACGTCTCCGTGCAAGCCCAGATCGTCAATCTGCTTCAGGATCTTCAGCAAGAAATGGGACTGGCCCTGCTCTTCATCGCCCACGACCTGGCGGTGGTGCGCCAAGTGAGCCACGAAATCATGGTCATGTACCTGGGACGGGTGGTGGAACGGGCGCCCAGAGCGCCGATCTATACGGCTCCACGACATCCTTATACCCGGGCTTTGTTGGAAGCGGTGCCCCTTCCCGATCCCGAACGAGAACGTGCACGAAAACGGACTCTGCTCCAGGGCGACCTGCCCTCCCCCTTGGAGCCGCCCACCGGATGCGCGTTCCACACCCGTTGTCCCCGCGCGGAAGAGCGCTGTCGGACCAATCGCCCCCGACTTATACAGCAGAAACCGCGGCACTGGCTCGCTTGCCACTCTCCTTTGGAGACGTTCTGAGAGTCGGAACCCTGTTCACAAGTGCCGTTCGATGCCGTGGGCGCGCAGCCCCCAAGCGATGAGCCCTTCCAACTGCCGATCCGCGCGCCTCAAGCGTTCCGCCAGCATCTCGTAGAGCCGACACAAAAACGCATAACCCAGTCGAGGGTGGGCATCGAGATGACGGCGTAACCGGACGCCGTCCAGCTCCACCACCTGCGCCGCCTCGACGGCCATCACCGTGGCGGCACGCGGCCCGTCGCCGAACAGACTCAACTCGCCGAACAGATCGCCCGGCCCCAAATCACAAAATCCCGGCCTCACCGGTTGCGCATTCTCCAATCGCACCCGTCCGGTGACGCGCAATGTTCCCTGTTCGACGTAGAAAAGAGCGCATCCCTTCTCTCCTTCACGAACGATCGCTTGATTGGGTTTCAAACGCCGCCGACGCCACGCCTTCCCCTCGGGAAAGTTCGGATCGCCCAGAATCCGCTCCAACAGAGCCTCCAAGTCCATCCGTCCGCCGACCGTCTCCTCCCGTTCCTCCTTATCCGGCCTTTCGGCGACATGAAAGGAATCGCCATGACCATCCAAAACAGCTCCACGGCTCCTTCCATCACTCTCATGCATATGGCGTTTCATCCTCTCACCCGCCCCTTTGACTCAAAGGAAAGGCACGCATCCAGCAGGCACCTTCCTTTGGAGCCTCCGCTGCATTCGACACGACGATTCCATTTCACCCACCCCCGACCCTCCCTGTGCGGGTTCCTCTTGTACAATAACGGCTTTCCCACCGATCACTGAAGGGTTCCTCATGGGTTTTCTCCAGGACAAGCAGATCCTCATCACCGGCATTGCCAGCAATCGCTCCATCGCCTACGGCGTGGCGCGCGCCATGCACCGGGAAGGCGCGCAGCTCGCCTTCACCTATCAAGGGGAAAAACTCAAAGGGCGTGTGGAGAAGTTCGCCGAAGAGTTCGGTTCCGACATCGTGCTCCCCCTGGACGTGACCCGGGACGAGGAGATCGAGGGGGTCTTTGATGTCCTCGGAGAACGCTGGGGGGGGCTGGACGGGTTGGTCCACTCCATCGGATTCGCGCCACGCGACCAGCTCGAAGGCAGCTTCATCGACGCCATCAACCGCGAGGGCTTCCAAACCGCGCTGGACATCAGCGCCTACAGCTTCGCCGCCCTGGCCAAGGCGGGCCGGTCTCTCATGAAAGGGCGCAACGCCGCCTTGGTGACCATGACCTATCTGGGCGCGGTGCGCACCATTCCCAACTACAACGTCATGGGGGTGGCCAAAGCGGCCCTGGAAGCCACCACCCGTTACCTGGCCGACTCCATGGGACCCGACGGCATCCGGGTCAACGCCGTCTCCGCCGGTCCCATCCGCACCCTGGCCGCATCCGGCATCAACAACTTTCGCAGCATGCTCGCCGAAGGAGAAAAGAAGAACCCCTTGCGTCGCAACGTCACCATCGACGAGGTGGGCAATGCCGCCGCCTTTCTCTGTTCGGATCTCGCCTCGGGAATCACGGGCGACGTCCTCTACGTGGACGCCGGATACCACGTGCTGGGCATGGCCTGAAAACGCCGCCGGGCCGCGCCTTTCGCCTTACTCTGCGGTCACTTCCACTTCCGCCGCGGCCCGCAAGTCGCGCACCAGGAAGCCGAACTGGGCCTGCCCCTTGGCGCGGGCCAAGTTGCGGGCCTCGTTTCGGCGCGCCTCGTCATCCAGCGCAGACGGATCACCATCTTCCACCCCGCTGACCACCAGTACGGCGTAATCGCCTCCAGGCAACTCGACGCCACCGACGGAAACATGCCCTTCGGCGGGCCGTGGCAAGGCGAACGCCTTCTCCACCACGGGCATGGGCGCCTCGGTGGATCGACGTCCGATCATCCCTGGTGATATGACCTTGCTCCCGCTTTCCTGGGCCGCCCGATCCAGATCGAGCTCTCCGGCGGCGAGGCGGGCCACCAACGATTCACCCCGCTCCCGCGCCCGTTCGGCGGCTTTATCGGCCAGCAGGGCCTTGCGCACCTCGGCCTCAACCGCTTCGAAGGGCGGCACCTGCTCCATCTCGTGCTCCACCACCCGCAGTACCAACACCTGATCTTCGTCGAGCTCGATCAGCTCGCTGTTGTGCCCCTCTTCGAGTACATCCTGCGAAAAGGCGGCAGCCGCCACCTTGGGCGAGGCCAGCGGCCCTTCGCCACCGTTGCGGTCGAACCAGTCCGACCGGCGGATCTCCAGCCCCAGAGCCTCAGCCGCCGTTTCCAGCTCGTCGGGGTGTTCATAGGCCAGATCGGCCAACTGCTCTGCCTTGTCGAACAACCGTTCCTCGGCACGATGACGCCGATAGGCCGCCTCCACTCGATGGCGCAGGCTCTCGAAGTCCCCTTCGCCACCCGACTTGATCCCGGTGACCTGGACGACGTGGAAACCGAACGGCGTGCGCACCGGACGGCTCACCTCCCCCTCGTCCAAGGCGAAGGCCACCGCTTCGAAAGTCTTGGGCATCATCCCTTCGCTGAGCCATCCCAGCTCCCCACCCTGCTCTCGGGATCCTGGATCGTCGGACAACTCGCGGGCCAGGTCGGAAAAATCTTCTCCGGCCTTCAATCGCTCCACGATGGCGTCGGCACGGGCGCGGGCCTGCGTTTCTTGTTCCGCATCGGCGTTTTCCGGCAAGGCCACCAGGATATGGCGCACTTTGCGCTCTTCGGGCACCTGGAATTCATCCTTGTGTTGCGCCCAGTAGTCCTTGAGCGCCTCCTCGGTGACCTCCACTTCGGCTCCCACCGTCTCCGGATCCAGCAACAGATACTCCACCTTCACCCGTTCGGGAATGCGCCAGCGGGCTTTGTGCTCGTCGTAATAGGCTTTCAGCTCTTCATCGGTGGGCGTGTAATCGGCGATCAGGCGCCGCCCGTCCATGCGCAGCCATGAGACGCGCCGCTTCTGATCCCGCAGGCGGATATATTCGTTGACCTCCAGATCGGTGGCGATGGCCGAATCCGTGACCCCCCGTTGCAACTGGTCCAACACCAGCTCGAGGCGAATGCTCTCTTCGAACGCCCGCTGGCTCAGCCCCTGATTGCGCACCGCGATGTTGTAGGCCTCGACATCGAATCTGCCGTTACGCTGGAAAGCCGGTATGGAACGGATGGCCGCCCGCACCAATTCGTCACCGGCTCTCAGGTTCCATGCGTCGGCTGCGCGTTGCAGCACCTCTTGATTGATGAGCTGCTCCAGCACCTGGCGGCGCAAGGCCGCCTCGGGAAAGAGCTCCGGACGGTAGGCGCCGCCCAGTTCCACCCTCAGCCGGTCGCGTAGCAGGCGCACCTGACGATCCACTTCCCGCTGGGTGATCTCCTCGCCATCCACCGTGGCGGCCACCGGCTCCTCCCCCACACCGAGATAGCTTTGGATGCCCCATAGGGCGAAAGGAATGGAGATGAAGGCCACGATGAGCCACGCAATCCACCCCTGGGCCTTTTCTCTGATTTCGAGCAGCATGGTTCTTCCGAAAGTGACGAACGGACCAAACGAAAAACGGGGTACCGATCGATACCCCGTTCGTTCAAAGATGGCGGAGTGGACGGGACTCGAACCCGCGACCCCCGGCGTGACAGGCCGGTATTCTAACCAACTGAACTACCACTCCGTGTTTTTCCTGGTGGGTGCTGCAGGGATCGAACCTGCGACCCTCGCCTTGTAAGGGCGATGCTCTCCCAGCTGAGCTAAGCACCCCGCTCCAGAGGCGCGCTAGTTTACTGCATCCTTCAGCGCTTTGCCAGCCTTGAATGCGGGTGCGCGGGACGCGGCGATCTGAATGGTTTCCCCCGTTTTGGGATTGCGTCCAGTACGAGCGGCACGATCCCGCACCAAGAAGGTGCCGAAACCGACGATGGAAACGGATTCGCCGTCCTTGAGCGCCTGAGTGATGGCCGCGACCATGCCGTCGAGCGCCCGTGCTGCAGCGGCCTGGGAAATGTCTGCGGCCTCTGCCATGGCCTCGGCCAGTTCTTTCTTGTTCATCTGCGATTCATCCCCTGCGTGGTGGTCTTGGTTCGCCTTTCCGCGAGGCCTGAGGCGGCTTGCGACGGCGCGGCCCGAATGGGCTGGTAAAAGCGTGCGGTTTTATACCAAGGGGGCCGGAAAACTGTCAAGGAGAATGCGGAAACGAAGAGGGGCAGACCCGAGGCCCACCCCTCTTCGCCTTCCCCCCTCTTATCAGTGGGTGGTGAGACGCTTGCGCCGTCCCTTCTTACCCGACTCTTCCTTGGCCGTTTCCACAGGCGCCGGTTCCCTTTCGGTCTTGGCTTCACCTGTGGGCACCGGCTGTTCGGTGAGGGCGATCTCCAGGACCTGGTCGATCCATTTCACCGGCCGGATCTCGAGGGATTGAGTGACGTTACGGGGGATTTCTTTGAGATCCCGCTCGTTCTCCTCGGGAATGATCACCGTCTTGATTCCACCGCGGGCGGCGGCCAGCAGCTTCTCCTTGAGGCCGCCGATGGGCAGCACTTCACCGCGCAGCGTGATCTCTCCTGTCATGGCCACGTCGGCCCGCACCGGGATGTTGGTCAGCGCCGAGACCAAGGCCGTGCACATGCCGATGCCGGCACTGGGGCCGTCCTTGGGGGTCGCCCCCTCGGGCACGTGGATGTGGACGTCCACCTTTTCATGGAAATCCTTGTCCAGCCCCAACACTTCGGCCCGACTGCGGACTACGGTCATGGCGGCCTGGATGGACTCTTTCATCACGTCGCCCAATTGCCCGGTGTGGATGAGCCGCCCCTTTCCAGGCATGAGCGCAGCCTCGATGGTGAGCAGCTCGCCGCCCACCTCGGTCCAAGCCAAGCCGGTGACCTGGCCCACCTGGTCGTGGGCTTCCGCCTTGCCGAAACGGTAGCGGCGCACGCCCAGGTATTTTTCCAGACGTTTGGGCGTGATCACCACTTTGCGGCCCTTGTTCTTGCCGCGCAGGATCTCCTTGACGACCTTGCGGCAGATCTTGGCGATCTCCCGTTCCAGTCCACGAACCCCTGCTTCTCGGGTGTAGTGGCGCACGATGTCGCGCACCGCCGACTCGCGGATTTCCAGCTCCTCCGGTCGGAGGCCGTTGTTCTTCATCTGCTTGGGGATGAGATACCGCTCGGCGATGTTCACCTTCTCGTCCTCGGTGTAACCCGACAGGCGGATCACCTCCATTCGATCGAGCAGGGCCGGAGGAATGTTGAGCGAGTTCGCGGTGGCCACGAACATGACCTCGGAGAGGTCGAAGTCCACCTCCAGATAATGGTCCTGGAAGGTGTGGTTCTGCTCGGGATCCAGCACCTCCAGCAGCGCCGAGGCGGGATCGCCGCGGAAGTCCATGGCCATCTTGTCGATCTCGTCCAGCAGGAAGAGCGGGTTCTTCACCCCCACCTTGCTCAGGTTCTGGATGATCTTGCCCGGCATGGCGCCGATGTAGGTGCGCCGGTGGCCGCGGATCTCCGCCTCGTCGCGCACGCCGCCCAGGGCCATGCGCACGAACTTGCGGTTGGTGGCGCGGGCGATGGACTGCCCCAGCGAGGTCTTGCCCACACCCGGCGGTCCCACCAGGCAAAGGATGGGGCCCTTGAGCTTGCGCACGCGCTGCTGCACGGCAAGGTACTCGAGGATGCGCTCCTTCACCTTTTCCAGGCCGTAGTGGTCGGCCTCCAGGACCTCTTCGGCTTTTTCGATGTCGTTGCGGATGCGGGTCCGTTTCTTCCAAGGCACGCTGAGCAGGGCGTCGATGTAGTTGCGCACCACGGTGGCCTCGGCCGACATGGGCGACATGAGCTTGAGTTTGTTCAGCTCCGCCTCGGCCTTCTCCCGCGCTTCTTTGCTCATGCCCGCCTTGGCGATCTTCTCGGCCAGCTCCTCGAACTCGTTGGGCACATCCTCCAGCTCGCCGAGTTCTTTCTGAATGGCCTTCATCTGCTCATTCAGGTAGTACTCGCGCTGGTTCTTTTCCATCTGTTTCTTGACGCGGCCGCGGATGCGCTTCTCGATCTGCAGGATGTCGCTCTCGGCCTCCATCAAGCCCATGATGTGTTCCATCCGCTCGCGCACGTTGGCCATCTCCAGCACACGCTGCTTCTCATCCAGCTTGAGGGACATGTGCGCAGCCATGGTGTCGGCCAGACGTGAAGGCTCGTCGATGCTGGCCAAAGAGGTGAGCACCTCCGGCGGCACCTTCTTGTTGAGCTTGACGTACTGGTCGAAGAGATTGGTGGCGGTGCGCATGAGCACCTCCATCTCCCGTTCGGGGACATCGATCTCGTCATCGATGAAATCGATTTCGGCCACATAATGTCCCTCACGCTCGTCCATGGCGTGGATACGACAACGGCGGACACCTTCCACCAGTACTTTCACAGTGCCGTCGGGCAACTTGAGCAACTGCAGTATGCTGGCCATGGTGCCCACTTGATAAACGTCCTCGGGGGTGGGATCGTCCACCTCGGGGCTCTTTTGGGCCACCAGCAGAATCTGCTTGTTGTCCTGCATGGTGGCCTCCAGGGCGTTGATGGACTTCTCCCGCCCCACGAAAAGCGGGATCACCATGTGGGGATAGACCACCACGTCGCGCAGGGGCAGAACGGGCACCAAGCTGGTGACCCGCGGTTCCTGGTCGGATCGTTCGATTTGACCCATGTAAAACTACCTCTTGACTGTTGTGTTCCCGCATTTAGCGCGGGATTCCGGAAAGGATATGTCGGACGGGATAAAGCGGAGGGGCTTCCGGCGGCCCCCGCCTTCGAGGGGAGCCCGCCCGGGGAACTCTTGGCTCAAATGGGGGTGAACCCCCTTCCGTTCAATAGGTTTCTCGATCGTTCTTCGACCCGAGAACGAAAAAGCCGGCCCAATGGGGCCGGCTTCGGCTTCAATCCTCGGCGGCGGCGCGCGGTCGCCCTTCCGAATCGCCGGCATAGATGATGTAAGGCTCGTTCTCGCCCTCGATGACCGACTCGTCGATGACCACTTTGGCCACGTTCTCCATGGAGGGAAGGTCGTACATGATGTCGAGCAGCACGTGTTCGAGGATGGTGCGCAACCCCCGGGCCCCGGTCTTGCGGGCCATGGCCTTGCGGGCGATGGCCCGCAGGGCATCTTCCCGGATCTCCAGCTCGGCGCCCTCCATCTCGAACAGCTTCTGGTACTGCTTGACGAGGGCGTTCTTCGGCTCGGTGAGGATCTGTACCAAAGCATCTTCGTCCAACTCCTCAAGGGTGGCCACCACCGGCAGCCGACCCACGAACTCGGGAATCAGACCATATGCCACCAGATCCTCGGGCTCGACCTCGCGCAGCAGCTCGCCCACGGTTCGCTTTTCATCCTTGGAGCGGATCTCGGCGGAAAACCCGATGCCACCCTTTTCGGATCGGCGCTGGATCACTTTGTCCAGACCGGCGAAAGCGCCCCCGACGATGAACAAGATCTTGCTGGTGTCGACCTGAAGGAATTCCTGTTGAGGGTGCTTGCGACCGCCCTGGGGCGGGATGGAAGCCACGGTCCCTTCGATGAGCTTGAGCAGTGCCTGCTGAACCCCTTCGCCGGAGACGTCCCGGGTGATGGAGGGGTTGTCCGACTTGCGCGAGATCTTGTCGATCTCGTCGATGTAGACGATGCCGGTCTGGGCCTTCTCCACATCATAGTCGCACTTTTGCAGCAGCTTCTGGATGATGTTCTCCACGTCCTCGCCCACATAGCCCGCCTCGGTGAGGGTGGTGGCGTCGGCGATGGTGAACGGCACGTTGAGCATCCGCGCCAGGGTCTCGGCCAGCAGGGTCTTGCCCGAACCGGTGGGACCGATGAGCAACACATTGGACTTGGCGATCTCGACGTCGTCCTTCCCCACAGGGGCGTCCATCCGTTTGTAATGGTTGTAGACCGCCACCGACAACACCCGCTTGGCCTGTTCCTGACCGATGACGTAATTGTCGAGCCCTTCCTTGATCTCATGCGGGGTCGGAAGACGAGCACGCTGTTGGTTGCCGCTCTCCTCCATCTCCTCGCGGATGATGTCGTTGCACAGCTCCACACATTCGTCGCAGACGAACACGGAGGGACCGGCGATCAGCTTACGCACCTCGTGCTGGCTCTTCCCGCAGAAAGAGCAATAGAGGAGCTTGCCGTCGTCACCCTTGCCGTTCTTCTTGTCACTCATAACCGTTGGTTCCCGTTCGGAATCCTGCTCGCTGTATTGGATCTCAGAACCACTAAATGGTTCATTTCCCTGGAAGATTCCATCCGACCCGGCGCGGCGTCTCACAGGGATGCTTCAATGATATCGGAACCTTGGGGGATGACAACCCCCCAAATCCCAAGGTGTGGCCCCCTTCGAAAAAGGCGCGGCCCGACCGGTTTCACCGGCGGGCCGCGCCAAAGATCGGCAACGAAAGGCGGTCATTCCACTTTTTTGCGCTGGCCGAGCACTTCGTCCACCAGGCCATAAGCCACCGATTCCTCGGCGCTCATGAAATTGTCACGCTCGGTGTCCTCGGCGATCTTCTCCACCGGTTGGCCGGTGTGCTTGGCCAAGATCTCGTTGAGGCGATCGCGAATGAGCAGGATCTCGCGGGCATGGATCTCGATGTCCGTGGCCTGACCTTGGAAGCCACCCAACGGCTGGTGGATCATCATTCGAGAATGGGGCAGGCAGTACCGCTTGCCGGGCGCGCCGCCCGCCAGCAGCAAGGCTCCCATGCTCGCCGCCTGCCCGATGCACATGGTGCTCACCGCCGGCTTGATGAACTGCATGGTGTCATAGATGGCCAGGCCGGCCGTCACCGAGCCGCCGGGGGAGTTGATGTAGAGGTGGATGTCCTTGTCGGGATTTTCGGACTCGAGGAACAGGAGCTGGGCCACGATGAGGTTGGCCATGTGGTCTTCCACAGGTCCCACACAAAAAACGACCCGCTCCTTGAGCAGGCGCGAATAGATGTCATAGGCCCGCTCGCCCCGGGCGGTCTGTTCCACCACCATGGGGATGAGGCCGATGTTGCGCGGGATCAAGGGGTCGAACAGAGGGTGATCGCTCATGGGTTTCTCCTCGGTGTTCGGCTTCATTTGCCGGGATTGACCACCTCGTCGAAGGAGAGCGTCTCCTCCTCCACCTGGGCCTGTTCCAGAATCCACTCCACCACCTGGTCCTCCATTACCACATTCTCCACCGCAGAACGGGCTTGGGGGTTGGCGGCGTACCAGTCGATGACCTCTTGGGGCTCTTCGAAGGTGGCGGCCTGGTCAGCGATGGCTTCGTCCACACGCGCCGGATCCACCTGCAATCCGTTCTCACGAATGATCTCACCGATGATGAGCCCCAGCTTCACTCTGCGTTCTGCCTGAGGCTCGAACAGATCGAGAGGCAGGTCCACGGCGCTCTGCTGACCGGCTCGGGCCATTTCTTGTTGAGCCTGCTGCTTGAGGGAGAGCGCCTCCCGCCGCACCATGGCGGTCGGCACCTGGATGTCGTGCTTCTCCAGCAGCGACTCCATGACCTGTTCCTTGATGCGGGCCTTGAGTTTCTGCTTCAACTCCCGCTCCATGTTTTCCCGCACTTCGCGGCGCAGACTCTCCTCGCTGCCGTCCTCGACACCGAGGGACTTGATGAAGGCCTCGTCCACTTCGGGCAGCTTGGGTTCGGCCACCGCCTTGACGTCCACCTCGAAGGTGGCCTCCTTTCCGGCCAGATGTTCCACTCCATAGTCGTCGGGAAACTTGAGCTCCAGCTTACGGTGTTCGCCGGCCGCAGCGCCTACCAGTCCCGCCTCGAAGCCGGGGATCATGGTGCCGGATCCCAGAACCAGGTGGACCCCTTCGGCGCTTCCCCCTTCGAAGGGCTCGCCGTCGATGTAGCCCTTGAAATCGATGGTCAGACGGTCGCCCTCCTGAGCGGGCCGATCCACATCCACCCATTCGGTACGTTGCTCCCGCAACTTGCGGATCATCTCGTCCACATCCTGCTCAGTGACTTCGGCACGGGGACGTTTGAGTTCGAGCCGGCTGAAATCGGTGAGGGTCACCTCCGGCATCACTTCGAAAGTGGCGGTGTAGGCCAGGCCGCCGTCGGCGGCCTCCTCCTCCAGTTCTATGCTGGGCTCGCCCACCGGCTGCAGATTTTCCTGGTTGACCGCCTCGTAGAAGCTGGACTGGATCAGTTCGCCATAGGCGTCCTGACGAATCTGAGCGCCAAAGCGCTGTTTGACCACTTTCATCGGCACCTTGCCGGGGCGGAATCCATCCAGGCGCACGCTGCGCGCCGCCTCCTTGAGCTTGGTGTCCACCACCTCGTCCACTTTTTCCGCCGGCAGGGTCACCCGCAGGCGCTTGGTCAGACCCTCGCCCGATTCAACCGATACTTGCATCTCGAATGTTCTCCGACAGCTTTTTCTGTCCGTGGGAAACCCGGCCGCGGCCGGGCGCCTCTATGAAACTCTGGTGCGAAAGGGGAGACTCGAACTCCCACGGGTTGCCCCACTGGAACCTAAATCCAGCGCGTCTACCAATTCCGCCACTTTCGCCCACATCCGGCCTTCGGCCGGGAAGCCAGCAATTATACATGAATCCCGGCCGTCTTCCGCCCCATTGGGAATACCATTGTCAGGAGCACACAAACCGTCCGGACTTGTATCACATGGCCTGGCCGATTCGATGTTCACCCGCGAGGTGAACCATGAGTCCCATAGAATTACCACAGGAGATCCGGCCCTGAAGAGTTTTGCCTTCGCGCTCTTCATCAGCCCAGTGTTTGTCTCGATATAGCAATGAACACACCGTCAAATGGCCGATCGTGTCGCCTTCGAGGAGAGGCGCCGGCCCTTTCCACGGCCCACGGACAACCGGCAGACCATCCGTGAGTGGGAAGACCGCTCGTCATCCTCGTCGATTCAGCACACGGCCAACGTCCGCCACCATACCTGACCTGAACTCTCAACCCGAAAGTGGATAGACCTCGCCGCCAACAAGTGGTGAAGGAGACCTTGCACCCGAAGCGAAGAGAGGTCTACCATGCAAGGCAATGAAGTTCTTTTCGTCATGCGTCCGAACGGCGGCCTCCATTCTGGTCCTGGTCGGCCCGTCCGTTTCGGCGGCCCCGCCGCCCTGGATGGCGACGGGCGCGCCGCCTCCGTTTGCGGCCCAGCAGGCGACCGCACCCGATCAGGCGGCCGATTCCACCTCTTGGAACGGATATCAATACCGGCCTCTGCGCCGACGGCCCGGCCTGCCGCCCAACGCCAGCGGCGATCCCGGCACCACCACCTACAGTTATAGCGTCCGCACTCCGAATGGAGGCTACAGTTACGGCTATCGCATCCAGCGACGGAGCGCCTCCCCCTATTCCCGGCAACCCGCGTCCGCCGCCACGACGCCTCCAAGAGTAGAGGTTTTGGTGAGCGAACGGCGGCCGGTAGTCCAGCAAAATCTGGTCTATCGCATCCGCATCCACAGCGAAGGCAACCTGGCTGAAGCAGCACCTCAACCACCGAAAGGTGAACATTTCGTGCTTCGCCAACTCGGCAAGCCGAACAGCTGGAACGACGGCGAGGGCCGATTGATCACCGAATACACCTATCTTCTCATTCCTTTACGCGCCGGCACCCTGGAACTGCCCCCTCCGCGGGTCGAAGGGCGATACCTCGGTGGGCGCGCTTTCGACATCCGGGCGGATCATGGCATCGCGCTCTACGTGCAGCCGCCCCAAGAGGGGGTCGTCCCCTGGTTGCCGTTGTACGATCTGCACGTGGAAGCCCACTTTTCTGGGCTAGAACAGGCGCGCGTCGGCGAGCCCATCGACTTGGAAATCGTCCTCACCGCCGTCGGTGCCGTGGGCGGTCAGCTCCCAACGGTGGCCGGACAACTCGAGAGCGACGATTTTTACATCTATCCTGGCGAAGTGACGGAAGAGGGCCGCGTCTCGGCCGACGGACTGGATCTGCTGGGCACCCGCATCGAACGCTTCACCCTGGTGCCGCGCCACGGCGGACGGTTGACGCTGCCCGCCATCACTTTGCCGTGGTGGGATCTACGCAACGGCCGACCGGCGACGGCCGGCCTGCCCCTCCGTCGGATCGAAGTCGCCGGGCCGGTGGGCGAGGCCCTACGCGCCCACCGAGGCACCACCGGTTTGACCGAAGGGCGCAGTGTCTATTTCTGGATTCCGCTGGCGTTGGTGGCGGTGCTGGTGCTGACTGGTTGGATGCTGGCCTTGTTTGGTCGCACCCACGCCCGCCGCCCCGATGCCTTGACGCCACCGGCGAGGTTGCTGACGCTTCTGAGCGCGCGCTTTCAGCGCTTTTCACCGCGGCGCCGCCTGCACCGCCTGCGCAGCGCCGTGGCCCGCCGGCTGCCGGTGTCGTGGAAACTGTGGTATTGCCTGCGCGCGCTGGACCGCGAGCCGGACCCGGAGGCCTGGGCTCAGGCCTTGCAACTACTGGCCGCCAAGCATCTTGGCGCGCGCCCCAACGCGCCGTTGGAGACCCTCGCCGACGTCATCACCGCTTGTCATCCGGCCGCCGACGCCGTTCGGGTGCGGCATCTGCTCGAAGAGCTGGAGGCGCACGGCTACGGCAGCCGCCCCATCGCCGACTTCGAAGCATGGAAAGCGTCGCTCCGCGCCGAGATCCGGCCGCGGCTGTGGCAATTGCGCTTGAAAAAGTGCGACGGGAAGCGGCGGGCGCCGTCGGGCCTTCCCCGGCTCAACCCCACCCCTTGACGCTCAAGGCGCCACCAACAGCAGCAGATAAGAGGGGTGCCAAAAAGGTGCACTCTGCACTGCGGGCCGGGCGGCGAGAAGGACCTTGCGCGCTTTTTCCGCGTGTGCCGGAACACGACGCGACAGGGTGAGCACGGCGGCCGAAGGCGCCGGCAAGGCCCCGTCCTCCTGGGCATGGGCGGCCGGCATGCCGGGCAGTAGTGGACGTTCGGCATCGCGCCATCCGTTCGAGTCGTGATGGAACAGCCGCCAACTCTCGGCCACCAACCGCTCCACCAAGCCGGCTTGCGCCGGCTCCCCCGACACCCTGGACCACGCATCCAGCCCCAGGGCGACCCAGGCATAGTCCTCCAACCGAGCGGGCACCCCCTGTTCTTTCGGGGTGCGCCACAATCGACCCCCGTCCCAATGTTCATCGATCAGATATCGCGCCAGCTCACGGGCCGGGTCGCGGAAACGGTCGCCCCCTGGTGCCGCGGCCGCACGCGCCAACGCCGTCAACAACAGGCCGTTCCAGCCTGCCAGCACCTTGCCGTCCATCGGAAGCACCCGTTCGGCCCGCGCGTCGAGGAGCCGTTGGCGCCACTGCGCCACCCAGCGGGACATGACCGTCTCCGCCACCCCAGCCGACCGGGCCAATTCCCGTGTGGAAAGGCCGGCCAGGGGGAGCGCCTTCTCCTCCCCTTGCGTCCAGCCTTCGAACCGCCAGCGGCGCAACACCCACGGCAGCTCTTCCGGAGAAAAGAGCGCCGCCACCTCATCCCGACTCCAAAGGTAGTGACCGCCTTCCACCCCCGCTTCGTCCACCGCCGAGAGGGCCGCCACATACCCTCCCCCGGGCGATGCCATCTTTCGAAGGGTGAAATCCAACGTCTCGAAAGCCACCGCCCGATAGGCGGAATGGTCCAGGCGATCGGCCGCTTCCAAGTAGAGCAACGCCAGCAGAGCCTGGGTGTACAGCATCTTCTCGTAATGGGGCACCGACCACTGTGGATCCACCGTGTAACGGAAAAAACCACCGGCCAGATGATCGCGCAATCCACGTTGGGCCATCTGGTCCAAGGTCAGGCGCAAGAACGCTTCCACCGCCTCTTCCCGGGCACCGGCGTCGGCCTGCAGAAGCGCCATGAGTTGGGGCTGCATGGGAAACTTGTTCTCGTGGCCGAAGCCGCCGGAAAGTTCGTCCGCCAGCTCCAGCGCCCGTGCCACGAACTTCGACTGGAGGCGGCGCGCATCGAGCACCACCGTGGCGGCCGCCTTGGGACGCCGTGCCCGCACCAACAGATCGAGCGCCCGGCGGGCAAGTCGTTCCACTTCGTCCCTTCGTGTCCGCCACAGGCCGGAAAGCTTCTGCAAGACGGCACGGAATCGCTCGGGCGGGAGGTAGGCGGCGCCGGTGACCGGATGGCCGTCGGGGGTGAGAAAGACATTCAGCGGCCAGCCAGCGTAACCCTGGGTACGCCGAACGAAATCGATCAGATGAGCGTCGAGTTCGGGGTCCAGTTCGCGATCCACCTTGACTGGGATGAAGTGCTCGTTGAGCAACCGGGCGATCTCGGCGTCACGAAAGCTCTCCCGATGCATCACGTGGCACCAGTGACAGGAAAAATAACCTATGGAGACGAACAGCAGCTTGTCTTGTTCCTGCGCCGCCGCCAATGCCGCCTCGCCCCATGGCCACCAACGCACCGGGTCGTCGGCGTGCATGGCCAGGTAAGGCGAGGGACTCCCCTCGAGGCGGCTTTCCCACGCTTCGGCGGGCAGCGGCAAAAACGCAACGATCAGAAGACGCAGCCAGACCGCCGCGCCCTGGATCCGAGCTCCGTCCACCGCCGTTCACTCCTCGTCCAGCTGCTCGAGGATGTTGCGCGCTACTTTCACCTGCGCCGGATTTCCCTCCACCAGCACTTCGTAGAGCAACTTGCGGGCGGCGGCGAAATCCATGGCCTCGCGCAGCGCATGGGCCCGCCGCAACTTGGCTTCCACGGGATCTTCATCCCCATCGGTTTCGGCCGTCTCTTCCGTCGATTCGTCCGGCGTTTCGTGCCAGGTGGCCTCTTCTTCGTCCAGCGCTTTCTCGATGCGGTCGAGCTCTTCCTCCATCTCCTGCGGCGTGAGGGGGCGGAATTCGCCACCATCCGACCCCGCATCATCCGCCTCATTCGGTCCCCGTTCGCGGACGAAGAACCGGGAAAAGGCCACCCCCAACTCGAACAGCACCCACATGGGCAGTGCCAGCAGGGTCTGGGAGATGACGTCCGGCGGCGTGAGCAGCATGCCGATGACGAAGGCCCCGACGATCACGTAGGGCCGTTTGGCCGCCAGCTTTTCCGGAGAGGTCATCCCCATCCAGACCAGGATGATGGTGGCGATGGGAATCTCGAACGCCAACCCGAAGGCGAAAAAGAGAGTAAGGACGAAATCCAGGTATTCGGAAATGTCGGTCATCACCGCCACGCCTTCGGGCGTGACGCTGGTGAAGAACTTGAACACCAGCGGAAAGACGACGAAATAGGCGAAGGCCGCGCCCAGATAGAAAAGCGCCACGCTGGACGCCAGCAAGGGCAAGGCCATCCGCTTCTCGTGCTGGTAGAGCCCGGGCGCCACGAATCCCCAAAGTTGATAGAGCAGGTAAGGCATGCTCAGGAAAATGGCGGCGATGAGGCTCAGCTTGAACGGGGTGAGAAAGGGCGACGCCACCTTGGTGGCGATCATGGAGGTGCCTTCGGGCAGCACCTTCATCAACGGGTCGGCGATGAAGACGTAAATGTCGTTGCCGAACGGAAACAGGGCCAGGAAGACGACCAACACCACCAGCACGGCGCGCAGCAACCGGTCCCTGAGCTCGAGAAGGTGGGACAGGAACGGCTGTTCGATGTCCTCGGGGTTGGCACTCATGGCGTGTCGTCGGCCCGCTCACGGCCGGCGGCCTTACCGGAGGTGGTGTCGTCGGCGACCTGCTTCACCACCGACTCGGTCTCTTTCTTCACCTCGTCGAGCGCGCCCCTGGTCTCGTCGAGGATCTCGTGCACCGGGGTGGAGGCCGCCTGTTCGTTGAGGATGCGCTTGAGTTCCTCGGCCCGGATCTCCCGCTCGATGTCGGCCTTGACCGACTGCAGGACCCGCCGGCCGCGGCCGATCCACATGCCGGCGGTACGGGCCACCCGCGGCAGACGCTCGGGACCGATGACCAGAAGCGCCACCAGGCCCAACAGGAGCAGTTCGAAGAATCCGACGTCGAACATGGATCAGGACTTGCTCTGCTCCTTCTCCCGCGTCGCCTCGCCTTCGATCACCTTTTCTTCGCCGCTGGCGGCCAGTTTCTCCGTCTCGGGCGTCTTGCTCTCTTCCTCGCTCACTGCCTTCTTGAAGCCCTTGAAGGCTGCCCCCAGGTCGGAGCCCAGGTTGCGCAGCCGCTTGGTGCCAAAGAGTAGCAGCACGATGACCAAGACGATGAGCAGTTGCCAGATGCTGATTCCGCTGAAACCCATGTTCTCTCTCTCCGGAATTTATACGCAATAAGGACGCCGGCGGCACCGGCATGAAGGGTTGCGGGCATGATAACTTCAGATCGGCCCGGTGGACAGCCCGCGGCCGAGACTCACTCCGTCCGACTCGCTTTCTCCTCGAGTCCCGAGAGCCCGAAACGGCGCTCCAGCTCATCGAGCACCGCGTCCGGGCCAAGATCCAAGTGCGCCAACAGCACCATGGAGTGGAACCACAGATCGGCGGTCTCGTAGACGACCTTTTCGGGATCCCCGTCCTTGGCCGCCATCACCGTCTCGGTAGCCTCCTCGCCGATCTTCTTCAAGATGGCGTCCAGCCCCTTCTGATAGAGGCCGGCCACATAGGAACCGTTGGGGTCGGCTTCTTTGCGCGTCTCGAGCACTTCGGCCAGTCGGTTGAGGATCTCGCTCACAATCGCACCTCGATGCCGTGATCGGCCATGTAGCGTTTGGCTTCGGCGATGCTGTATTCACCAAAATGAAAAATGGAGGCGGCGAGCACGGCGTCGGCGCCGCCCTGGGTGATCCCATCCACCAGGTGTTGGAGGTTGCCCACGCCGCCGGAGGCGATGAGGGGCACGGGAACCGCCTCGGCCACCGCCCGGTTCAATTCGTTGTCGAAACCGATCTTGGTGCCGTCACGATCCATGCTGGTGAGCAGGATCTCGCCCGCGCCGTAATCGGCCATCTTGCACGCCCATTCGAGGGCGTCGATGCCGGTGGGCTTGCGCCCACCGTGGGTGAAGATCTCCCAGCGGAGCGGCTCGCCCTCGCCGCTCACCCGCTTGGCGTCGATGGCCACCACGATACACTGGGAACCGAAGCGGTCGGCGGCCTCCCTGACGAATTCAGGCTTGAAAACGGCGGCGGTGTTGATGGCGACTTTGTCGGCGCCGGCCATGAGCATGCGCCGCACGTCCTCCACCTTGCGAATGCCGCCGCCCACCGTGAGCGGTATGAACACTTCCGATGCCACCTGCTCCACCACGTGCACCATGGTTTCGCGTTCGTCGGAACTGGCGGTGATGTCGAGGAAGGTGATCTCGTCGGCCCCCTCCTCGTTGTAGCGGCGAGCGATCTCCACCGGGTCACCGGCATCGCGGATCTCCACGAACTTCACGCCCTTGACCACGCGGCCGGCGTCCACGTCCAGGCAGGGGATGATGCGTTTGGCCAGTCCCATGTCAGCAGCCGTCGAACAGTCTCTGCCCCTCGGCGAAATCGAGGGTTCCTTCATAAATGGCACGCCCGGTGATGGCCCCCATGATGTTGTCGGTGGGGGCGGCGCACAACGCCTCCAGGTCCGCCAGGGTGGTGATACCGCCGGAAGCGATCACCGGCATCCGGACGACGTTGGCCAGTTCCGCGGTGGCCTCCACATTGACGCCCGTCATCATGCCGTCGCGACCGATGTCGGTGTAGACGATGGCCGAAACGCCGTCGTCCTCGAACCGTTTCGCCAGCTCGCTCACGTCCTGGTCGGTGACCTCGGCCCAGCCGTTGATCGCCACCTTTCCCTCCTTGGCGTCCAATCCAACGATGATGTGTCCAGGAAAAGCCTTGCAGGCACGGGTGACGAATTCAGGCGCCTTGACCGCCTGGGTACCGATGATGCAGTAACGGACGCCCACCTCCAGGTAGCTCTCGATGGTGGCTTCGTCCCGGATGCCGCCACCCACCTGGATGGGCAGATCGGGAAAACGGGCGGCGATGGCGCGGATGGCCTCTTCGTTCACCGGCCGGCCGGCGAACGCGCCGTTGAGGTCCACGAGGTGGAGGCGACGACACCCCGCCTCCACCCAACGGGCAGCCATTTCGGCGGGGTTGTCCGAAAAGACGGTGTCGTCTTCCATGCGCCCCTGCCTAAGGCGCACGCAACGGCCGTCTTTGAGATCGATTGCGGGAATCAGCAGCATGTCGTCCTCTCGATCGTGTCGACTGTCACCTCGACGCCGGCAGCGCCGGATGTGAACCCTGAGGTCATCTTCCTAAGGATTCCACTCCACGAAATTCTTCAGCAACCGCAGGCCTGTGTCAGCGCTCTTTTCGGGATGGAACTGCACTGCGAACAGATTGTCCCGGGCCAGGGCACTGCAGAATCGCACGCCGTATTCGGTGACACCGGCCGCCAACGCCTGATCCTCGGGTACCACGTAATAACTGTGGACGAAATAGAAACGGCTGCCGCTGTCGATACCCTCCCACAGCGGATGGGCGCGAACCTGTTCCACCCGACTCCATCCCATGTGGGGAATCTTCAAAGGCAGCCCCCTCTCTGCGGACATGGCGTCGGGAAAACGCACCACGCCACCGGGCACAAGTCCCAGCAGGGGGGTGCCCCCGTTCTCCTCGCTGAATTCGAGCAACACTTGTAGCCCCATGCAGATACCGAGGAAAGGCTTGGTCTCCAACGCCTCGCGCACCGCGCGGTTGAGGTGATGGGCGCCGATGGCGGCCATGCAATCCCGTGCCGCCCCCTGGCCGGGAAAGACCACCCGGTCGGCCGAGCGGATCCAGTCGTGGTCGTCGGTCACCCGCACCTCGGCCTCGGGCGCCACATGCTCGATGGCCTTGGAAACGGAGCGCAGATTGCCAAGGCCGTAGTCGAGCACGGCGATCCGCGTACCCATCACAGGCTCCCCTTGGTCGAGGGCACTGCATCGGCCAGCCGCGGGTCGGGCTCCACCGCCATCCTCAAGGCACGACCGAACGCTTTGAACACCGTCTCCGCGATGTGGTGCGCGTTGCGCCCACGAAGGCCATCGATGTGGAGGGTCACCCCCGCGTGGTTGACGAATCCCTGGAAGAATTCTTGAAACAGCTCCACGTCGAAGGTGCCGATGGTGGGGCGCCGAAAGTCCACCTGCATCTCCAGGCCCGGGCGCCCCGACAGATCGACCACCACGCGGGAAAGGGCTTCGTCAAGAGGCACATAGGCGTGTCCGTAACGACGAATCCCCCGTTTGTCCCCCACCGCGCGGGCGAAGGCCTGGCCCATGGTGATGCCGATGTCTTCCACCGTGTGGTGGGCGTCGATGTGCAGGTCGCCCCTGGCGGTGACTTCGAGATCGAGCAGCCCGTGGCGGGCCACCTGGTCGAGCATGTGTTCCAGAAAGGGAACGCCGGTGTCGAAATCGCCGCTGCCTCGACCATCGAGGTCGAGGCTCACGGTGATCTGGGTCTCCAGGGTGTTGCGTTCCACCCGGGCGCTGCGGCTCATGGCGACTCTCCGGTTCGGGAAGGGGCCAAGTATACAACAACGGCGCCCGGCGCCGCGGCCTCACTCCCGTTTCAAACGCCCCGGTTCGTCCTCTTCCAGGTAGGCCAGCTCCGCCTCGGTGAGCTCCACGTCGTCATAGCCGGTGATCATGGGCGACAGATGGTGAAGAAAGCTGCCGCCGGTGGTGAGCAGGTACAAATGGATGATGACGAACGCAAGGATGGCGAAGGCCGCCGCCACGTGGATGGAAGCCACCCAGTAGAGCGCCGGGTGGGAGATGCCTCCTTGCCAGAAGTTGTAGCTCAAGTAGGCGATCCCCGTGACCCAGACGATCGGAAAGAGCACCAGCTTGAGCCCAAGGTAGGAGGCCGCTTGCAAGGGATTGTGCTTGCGCCAGAAATGCTTGCGGTAGGGATGAGGCTTGCCCTTGAAGATGTCCCAGGCGTAGAACCGGACCACCGGCCACAACCCTTTCGTCGTGGGAAGATAGTGGCGCCAGGTGCCTGTGGTCAGATGCCAGAAGATGGCGAAGACCCACAACACCACGAGCGCCAACGCGGCGAGGACGTGAAACCGCACCGCGTCATCGAAGCCCATCACTTGGTGGTAGCCGTGGATACGGAACCCGGTGAAGAGCAGAACGAAGATCAACAGCGCCTGCGTCCAGTGCCAGAACCGCTCGAATCGGTTGAAGATGCGAACCTTGCGAACCGGCATCACCCCCTCCTCCGCGCCAACAGGATGCGCAACAGGCCATGGCCGCCCACCCCGGCCAAGGTGCCGCCCACCAAAGCCAACCCGAGCCAGTCCAGCCACTTCGGACCATCTCGCCCGGGCAGATAGAAACCGGTGAGCGCCGCCAAGCGTCCTTTTTTCGAGTGGCACTCCTCACATTCGAGCGCCTGTTCCTTGGGGGCCACCATGTGGTTCTGCGGCCACCAGGACCAGGTTTCCACGAAACCGTATTCTCCGCTGTAGGGAACCCCGTTTTCCTTCATCCCTCGCGCAATGGCTCGGGCAAAGTCGTAATTGCCCCAGAACGCGTCCTCGTCATCCCCCCAAAGATGCATATACACCAGCGTGTTGTTGCCCTTGTCGTAAGGCTGATAGGTCCGCATTTTCTTGAAAGGCCAGATGCGCGAATCCGGATCCAGGGGAGAACCCTCGAAGTGGTTGATCTCCACCGGCCGGGACGGATCGAACACGGTGTCGATGGTGGTGTACTTCATCACACCGTCGAACCAGCGGTATTCGGGCGGGAAGTTCTCGTCGTATTTGAACGACCCCTTGATGGATTTGTAGGTGTGCCGCGCCTCGCCGTTGCCCTGGATGTAACCCTCCTCACGGTACCCCTCTCCGTTCTTGAGCCGCCCGGCGGTGCGCCAATCCCAAAACACCTTGGTGGCCACCCCGCCGCGGGCGGTGTAGGGAATGTGACAGCTCTCGCAAGCCACCCGGTCCACATGGTCGTTGAGCTTCACGCCCCGCAAGCTCAAGGGGTGGGGACGGTCGCCGTGGCAGCTTTCACAGGTGGCGGTCTGCCGCTCCATGCCGGGCTTGGGCAAGGCTTTCTCCTTTTCGTCGCGCGCGATCATGTTGTAGCGGCTTCCGGCCCATCGGTGCCCCTCGCCCACGTGGCAGACGATGCAGGCGAAATTGCCGCCCTGCTCGGACATGTGGACGTCCACCTCTCTCGGCGGATGGAACAGGACCGAAGAGAGATCCCCATGCTTGACGTTGTCGCCCCCGCCGCCGAAGAAATGGCAAGCGCCGCAGTTGGCCCGCGCCGGCAGCCGCACGCTCTGGGCCACTTTCACCCAATCGATGGGCGGCTTGCCTTCGAACATGACGGCGCAGGCCTTGTTTCCCCGGGTGGGCGGCAGCTTGTAGTAGGTGCCCGTGGATTCGTGGCACACCAAGCAATCGATGTTTTCTTGCTGGGTGAGATCGTAATCTGGGCCGGTACGGTTGTAGCCGGCATGACACTGGGCGCACATGCCCTCGTTGCCGCGGGCGTTGGTGCAGAAATTGTTGATGAGGACGCTCTTGCCCAGTTTCTGCCCGGTGACCGGATGGGTGTAGGACCAGGTCCAATGTGTGTTGCGGATGAACTGGTCGCCGGCTTTGTTGTGGCACGACAGGCAGGCCTTTGTCACCTCCGTGCCGTCACGGAACGGCCCCTGCAGCGCTTCGAACCGACTGTGATCGGCGGTGGACTTGCGTTGCTCATCCTCGTCCAGGGCGGTGACGGGATTGTCCACCGGACCTTTGACGCCGATGTCGGTGTATTCACTGATCCCCAGCTCGATACGGCCTTCGTTCGGTGTTTCGGAGCCTACGGCACCGAAGGGGAACCAGGCGGCCACGGCCAGAAACAACACCCTGCCCAAAGTGCAACCCAGGATCCTCATGGTGTCGGTCCATTGCTTTCGCTCTGAGCGCCACCATACGCCCGCCGACCCCGATTTTCCTTGACATGCGTTAATCCTCCTCCCTCATGAGACCCGCCAAATGCCGCCGCCAAGCGGCGAGCAGCATCGGCGTCACCGCGGCCACGGCGGAACGGGGGCGCACCATGGGAACGGGAATGGGCTCACCTTCCAGGGTCAGCGCCGCCCCTCCCGCCTCGAGGAAGACGAGATGACCCGCCGCATAATCCCAAAGCTTTTGTCCGCCATGGAGGTATAGATCGGCACGTCCGGCGGCCAACCAGCACCAATCCAAGGCCACGGTGCCCAGATTGCGCTGAGAGGCATACGGCGGATCGGTGGCCAGAGCGGCACCCACCGACGGCGGCAACCGCTTGTAGTCCACCAGCGCCAACGACTCCTCCAGCCGGGTGGGGCCGCCTTCGATGTGCAGTGGATGGTCGTCGAGCTCGGCGCCCATTCCGCGCCGAGCGGCGAAAATCTCGTCTCGAACCGGATCGTGAACGATGCCCAGCACCACTTCCCCACCCACTTGCAGCGCGAGGGAGACGGCGAACAGCTCGAAGCCGTGGGCGAAATTGGTGGTGCCGTCGAGCGGGTCCAGGATCCAGCATCCCTGGCGGTGCGCCAACGCCGAATCCTGGGCGGCGCATTCGGACTCCTCGCCGAGAAAACCGTACTGCGGCCAGCGGCGGGCCAGATCGGCGGCCACCGCCTGCTGCATGGCGCGGTCCGCCTCGGTGACCGGACTGCCATCCCTTTTGTAGCTGACGCGTACATGGTGAAAGCGGCGCACGAGCTGCTGCGCCGCATGCCGCCGCAGCAAGGTTTTCAGTTCGGACCAGGCCGTTTCGTCGGCGAAAGGGGTCTGCTCGATCATGAGGACTCCAAGACCATCTCGGCTGGGCTCTTTTTACCATGGAAGGCCCAATGGCACCCGTCTCGGTTTTTGCGATGCGTTTCCCGTTCTGGGAAACAATTTGCCATTTCACGCCAACATATTGATACCATTGATTTGAGCCGCCGGCGGCGCCGGCCCCTCGTTACCCAGTCCCACAGGAGCAGCCCGCAAATCCGATGCAGAATCCAGGATGCCCAGGCCCGGAGGGACGCCGCAGGCTGCTACGGGGCTTGTTTCTGCTCCTCCTCCTATTCGGTGATCCATCCCAAGCCGTGGAGTTGGTGGTGAACCCTTCGGTACCCGTCTCTCGGGTCAACAGCGACACCCTCCGCGCCCTATTCAACATGCGTCTGCTCACCTGGCCGGACGGCAGCCGGGTTCGGGTGTTCGTTCTGGACGACGATCATCCGCTGCACAGACGTTTCTGCAAAGAATATCTGGGGGTGTTCCCCCACCAGTTGCGCTATTCCTGGAATCGGCGGGTCTACTCCGGGATCGGTCAGTCCCCGCAGCAGGTGAAGGACGCCCAAGAAATGCGCAAAAAAATCGCCGAGACGCCTGGCGCCATCGGCTATCTTCCCGAGGAACTCATCGATGAAAGCGTTCGTCCGGTGGACCTTGAATAGAAGCAGGCGGCTGACATGCCTAGCGCTGGCCATATTGGCCGCTCCGCCCGGCAGGGCCGACGCGTCCTCATGGAAGGAAGGGCTGGAGCTACACGCCTTCGTGTCTCAAGGCTACGTCCACACCAGCGACAACAGGTTCATGGGCGATTCCCAGAACGGCAGCTTCGATTTTCGTGAGATCGGCGCCAGCGCCTCTCTGCGCTTGTCACCACGCTGGCTGTTCTCCGCCCAACTGCTGTCTCGAAAAGCGGGCGACCTGAGCAACGACAGCGTGGACGTGGATTATGCGCTGGTGGACTTCACCGCCCACTCCAGTGAGACCTGGCGCCTGGGGCTGGTGGCCGGACGCTTCAAAAACCCCATCGGCCTGTACAACGACACCCGGGACGTTCCCTTCACCCGGCCCAGCGTCTTCCTACCCCAGTCCATCTACTGGGAAAAGCTCAGAGACATCATGCTCTCTGCCGATGGAGTACAAGGCTATGCGGAATACTACAGCGGACGCCACGCCTTTTTTCTGCAACTCGGTGTGGGTCTGTTCCAGACCGACTCCAATCTGGAATGGACCTATCTCAACATGGACCCACCCGGCGAATTCGAACGCGGAAGCCCCGAACCCGTGGGCCGTCTGCTCTACGAATTGGACGGCGGCCGTGTGCGCCTGGGATTGAGCGGCCTCACGGCCGGTCTGACGTACCGCCCAGGACCGGTCGACTTTCTGGGATCAGGCGACCTGGATTTGGAATACTGGGTGGGATCTTTCCAGTACAACGCAGAGAAGTGGAGTTTCACCGTAGAATACATGCAAGAGCCGGTCCGCATGGAAGACTACGGCCTACCCGTCTTGGAACGGGACCAAGCCGCTGAAAGCTACTACCTTCAGGGGCTGTGGAGCCCCACTTCAGACTGGGAACTCATGCTCCGCTACGATGCCGCGTTTCTCGATCGCAAAGACCGCAGCGGCGAGGAACAGAGCGCCCACGACGGCTTGCCACGCCACCGCTACTACGCCAAGACCTGGTCCGTGGGCATCACATGGAAGCCGGACCGGCGCATCATGCTGCGTGCACAACACGACTGGGTGGACGGAACCGCTTTCCTGTCGGGCCGTGAAAACCTCGACCCTACGACTATGTCCGACCGTTGGCGCATGCTCTCTCTTTCCGTGAGCCTGGGTTTCTGAACCATGCCGCACTCCACCGCCAGCAGGGGCTGGAGCCGACGCCGCCCGTTCTTCAGCTTGAAATGGAAAGCGGTGTTCCTGCTCAGCCTGATCTTGGCCGCGGTCAATTTCACCCTGGTGTGGATGAACCTCTCACGCCTGGAGCAGCAGTTTCTCCACCAGCGACAAACCCTCTCTCAACGCCAGATGCGGGAGTTCACGGCTCTGTTGGAACACAGCTTTTCCAACCTGGAACGGGTGCCTCCTTTGCTCGTGGACACCGGCGAGCATGGGCCGTCTCCCTCTTTCTTTCGAGAACGCCTTGCC
>Ga0256914_1000071_pt1 | contig 97309 bp, 92 predicted proteins | sample HulkmetaG_FD_191571 | JGI IMG/M metagenome (GOLD analysis project Ga0256914, IMG submission 191571) | Hydrothermal chimney microbial communities from Main Endeavour vent field at the Juan de Fuca Ridge, Pacific Ocean - Hulk | ecosystem: Environmental > Aquatic > Marine > Hydrothermal vents ...
TTTAAGTTCACAAACACCATCAAATGGTAAAACCTACCTGTTTTTAAGAGTAAAGATTGTACTGCTCTTTTGTCTCTAATTGTTAATACAAGTGATATTATATTGTTTTTTAACTTAAATATCTATTAATCAGATAATAATTTTATATCAATATCTATTTAATATTATTAATTATTGCTAAAATTGAGATAACGATTGAAGACCTCCTTGTCATCTATCGAAATAAAGATAACCCCATCTTCACGCAATAACTCACGAGCCACATAGAGCCGTGGGTACATAAAGGTTAGCCCCTCTATAGTTATTTCGCGACACCAACCTCTACTATCAAAAGCTTTCCATTAATCTCTTGCATTGTTACTAAATGATGGCTCGTTCCTTTTAACTCTTTTTTACTATTTTTAAGTATATAATCAAATGTAATTTTGATGGTAACTCTCTTATGAATTTTATCTATATTAAGTGTATCTAATTTGATATTGCTATAGTCTCTTTTTGTCCATTTTTTGAAATAGTCTGCTTTATCTCTGATAATATCTTTGGCTGTTACATTTTTTTTGTGATAATAGGTTTGGAGTGGATAAGAAAATAACTCTACAAAATCTTGGGGATTATTACTTTTCATCTCTCTATAGTATAACTTTTTAACTAATGCTTTGGCTTGACTCTCTAAATTATCTTGTCTATTTTTTTTGGATTGTGTATCTATAACTTTAATCTCATTAACTCCTTTTGCATAATCATTTATACGACTATCATACATAGATTGGGCAATTACAGCTGGGATTTTACATACTCCTTTAGTTGTTACTAATAGAGGGGTAAATATTACACCCTTAGTTCTCTCTAATATATATTTTTTGGTTCGTTTATTATACTTTTGAGTTTTACTTAAATCTATAAAGTTAAGTACTCTATCATCTCGTATCTCTTGGTACTCTTGATTTATATTTATATTTTGAAACTTCTTATTTGGTATCTCATTTTTTATTCTACTATTTATAATACTCAAACATGCAGGGACTCTTTGATTTACTACTACATTATTGATTTTGCCATAGTTTGCTATAGTAACTTTGGAATAGATGGTATCACCCTGTTTTAACTTATTTAAATTAACACTACTATTTTGTTCATTTATAAACTCCCTTTTAATACTAAGTTTTTTGGTTGTTGAGAGTCTATTTTTAATAGCTTTTGGTAAATGTTTGACTAACTCTATATTGTAACTCAATGCTCCTGATTTAGGAGTTATTTTTATATTTTTACTAGTTATTTTATCTATTGTAGTATAAAATGCTCTAGTATGTGTTGTTGTTTTTCCATTTATATTTAGCGTAGCATCTATTTTACTGTTTTTGGGTTTACCTAGATATATACTTAATGCTTTTAGTGCCATTGCTCTATCTTGGGTTGAGTATATCTCATCAAAAGAGTTTTGAATAATTGCCAAATCTTTACTATCTTTATGGAAATATTTTGTTTTAATAATAAAGTGTAAAAGCATATCTCTAATATTGGACTCAAAGTTACCACTATAATTGCTATATGCTTTTTGTTGATATGAAGAGAGAGTATATGGAATAGTTGAATATACTCTCTGTGCCTCTTTGATTTTACCTTGCATTTTCAGGATAGATGCCATATATAAAGTAGAAAGGAAATGTTTTTTATAAAATCCTTTTTCATATAACAAATTAGCACTACTTTGACTCAATTTTTTATTTTGGGCTAGAATATAACCTGCATAAACCCTATGAAACTGGCTATATTTACCAAGATAATTGTTATCTGCTATAGTTACAGATTTTAGCATTTTGATACTTTTGTCTATAACATTTTGGTCAACTGCCACACCATTATTATATAACTCTAATAGTGTCTGTGACGCATATAGTGAAGCATAAGGAGTAATCTCTCCATTCTCTTCCCAATAACTAAACTCACCATAATAGTTTTGTAAATTTCTTAACTTTTTAATCCCTTGACGGATAAAGTTTTTGCTCTCTCCTACTAAATTATCATTTCGTAAAAATGGTTGTGCATAATACATTGCCAATATCTTAGAACTAGTCTGTTCTGCACATCCATAAGGGTATGAAATAAGATATTTTAAATCATTTCTCAATACTCCAATAAGATTATCTGATATGCTTATATAGCCTTTTGCATTTTGATATTTTGATGGTACTTTTAATATCTCTTGTTTTTTAGTTATACCTTTGAATGTTTTAGTACTTATCGCATAAGGGCTATAAATAGCAAGTTCTACACTACTACTTACTTGCTCTTTTCCGAAATTGGCTATTAGGGTTATCTCTGCTTTGCCCTCCTCTTTCGCTTCTAGTTGGGCTTGAATTACTTTTGAACTATTTGGAGCGATTGTCAATGGTTTAGTATCAAAATCAAATGATAAATTAGAAGATACCTTTTTGGTTAGATTTATAATCTTTGTCTCTTTAGTTGTATTGAAAATCCGTATAGGTACCTCTATACTATCACCTTTTAGAAGATATTTAGGATATGATGGTTTTATCATTATATCATCTTTGATTATAATATCTTTGGAAGTTACACCAACACCATCTGAATTGATAGCAATTGCAACTATTGATGCTTTGCCATTGAATTCTGGTATATCTATGGATAATGTTGAGTTATTATCTTTGGGAGTGATAACCCCTGACCATATCATAAATGGTTTAATCCGTTTGGCTAAATCTGGTGCTAAGTGTTTGGCTTTTTTCTCTAATAGCATATCCCCTGCCCCAAAGCTAATCATCTCTCCTTTGGCAATATAACTCATCAATTGGTCATACAAATCATAATATGATAGCTGTTTATCTAACTGTTGATTAAAAAATCCAAAAATATTAGGTGTTTGTTGGTCAACTAATTGCAAAATCCCTTTATCTACAACACTAATCAAAATCTCTGATTTCTTATCTGTATTAATATGTAATTTCAATGCTCTTTTAGATTTACTCTCTTTTGGTGTTTGAATTTGAACATCTATTTTATGAGCTGTTCTATCAGATTTAATATATTTATATCCCATAGCTCTAAATGGAATTAATTCTGATGACCTATCACTTGCGCGATATGCTATTGCGTGGATATAAAGTCCTCTTTTGGTATCAAACCGTATAGGTAACTCAAGCTGTGCAACACCTTTTTCTAACTCTACAAGTTTGTATCCCTCTACTTTATTATCCTCTAATATTACTAATAGTTGACCTTCTAATATAGGTGATTTGAGTGTAACTTTGATTATATCACCTTTTTTATATAATTTATCATCAAATTTTATCTCTATAGATTGTAAATCATCTTTGGGAGAAATATTGGTATAATCTTGCCACCAAACATCAAAATTACTACTAGCACTATGTCCTCCAAATCTATCATAAACCTCTATAATATAGTTTCCATTTTCACTAATTTTTTGCGAAAAGGAGTCATTAGCTTTTATTTTAAAGTTACTTACAACTTTGCTCTCTTGTTCCCAGTTACTATTTCCATTACTATAACTATAGTGCCACTCCACCTTTTTGATAGTAATATAGAGTTCACCATCTAAAAGTTTTCCACTTCTAGGGTTCATGAAAATAGCTCTACCTGTTAAATTTTGACCTTTTTTAAAATGCTTACTATCCAATCTCAACCCTACCATCTCTCTATATGGATAGAGTTTTACTTTTTTGTAACTTGTAACAGGCTGAGTATCATCCATAATTGTTACCTCTACCATTGCTTCTAATATAGATGGTACTTTTTGTTTAACAATAGTTGGTATAGCTACACTAATCTTACCTCTACTATCTAGCTTAATTTCATCTGTATATTTTATATAAGTTTGAGTATTACTATCTTCTATCTCATGATTTGTAAATGTATAATTTTTGTATCTTTTATCTATAAAATCAATTGGTTTAGTATCAAGTTTTAGTTTACCATTTAAATAAGTAGCAGGTGTACCAAATAGATAATTGGAGCTAATATTAGCCTCTATCAACTCTCCTGTATAGTAGCTATCTTTGGCTATATGAATATGATTTTCTATCTTTGGAGGCATAAATGCTTCCACTTTAATAGATGCTGAACCTATAATTTTATTACCAATAGATGCTATAATCTCATAACTACCTGTTTTATCCTCACTATCAAGTTGATAGCCAAAATCGATTAAACCATACTCATCAGTATGATAGATTTTTTCTTTTAGAACTTTGCCATATCTCTCTTGGAGTGTAATTTTAATAGGAAGTTTATTTGCAGATACGAAATCTCTATCTTTTACCGTAATTAGTGCATTGATTTTGGAATGAGGTCGTACTATTTTACTCTGTATATAGATATTGGCTCTAAATTTTTGAGGTTTCTGCATAATCTCATCAGGTGTAGGTGAAGAGATAGGTGAACTTAAAGCCAAAAAATTTGTATCTGTTTTAGTTTGAGCAATAATACCTTTTGGTTTTTTGGATAAGAGTTTATCATCTTCTATTATTACCATACCATATTTATCACTTTTAGCTTTTCCTAAAAGCTCATTATTTGCTCCATATAGATAAACCATTGAAGCTATCAAAGGTTTAGCACTATCTAGTTGCATAGTATGAATAAAAGCTTGTGTTTTAGAGATATTTGCAGATATTCCTATATTAGATAAGAATAGAATTTTACTTTGTGCTTTCTCCTCTTTTTTATCACTATATCTTATTGTAATTTTATATACTCCAAAGGGTAAATCGCCATCATTCAATTGGGTTAGTTTAAATTTTTGTTTGACAATCTCATTTTTTTTACCATTTAATTTTATCTCTTTAGAAAAAACCTCTTCTAAATACTCATCAACAATATCTTTATTCCCATTTTTGAAGTTAACAAAATATCGTAAGTTATCATCTAAAACTCTCTGTACAACTATAGTAGCACTATCAATATTGATAGATGAAAATCCAAGCTCTCCATGACTTGACATATAGGGTTTATCACCATCAAATATAATACTTTTAGCTCTATCCCCACTTTTTAGAGTATATTGTTTATCCTCTTTTAGTTCCCTATAATTTCTTAGACCTTTTTTTAAAGTAATATGATATGTACTATTTGGTTTAAACTCTGGACTAACTATATCACAGTAGTAATAGTTATCAGAAGAGATACCAAATTTTTTTCTCATTTTGTAACTCATATAGTTATCTTTATCTATTTTGAAGTTATCTATACCATCTATATAGATAAAATCTTCAGGAGTTCCCTCTAGCGTATCATTAAAAAATAACCTAATAGCAAACTCACCACTATCAAGTGCTACCATTTGGGGCTTATCTGTAATAAGCATTGGCTCTTTTTTATCATTTAGAGTAACTACATAACTCTTTTCATTATTAAAAGTGGTGGAAAAACTCTCTAATAGAGTACCACCATTAATATTTTTTATCTCTTTGTCTATATTTAACTCTATAATATTTTTATATACAGGTTCATTAATTTTTAACAATACTATATTATTTTTATTTTGAATAATAGTATATTTTAGTTGGGTAGTTGATAGTTTATCCTTTTTGGTCAAATGGATATAATTATGGATTGATTTTAATTCAATCTTGTCATTAAACTCCAATCGCAAAAGTTTATCTCGTTTGAAATAGTGATAATCTTTAAGTTTAAAAGGCTCTGTAGCAAATAAAATCTTATTCCCATCATAACTACATTGGTAAGTTGTTCCACTTCTTAATGGTTTTTTGGGTATGACTTTTAGTTTATGGATACCCTCTATTTTATAGACTGCATCTAGTTTGGGATTACATTTTAGTATCTCGTTATAGGTATAGGATAAATCTGTATTAAACAGAGAGCTATTATTCTCAATTTCAAATGGTTCATTAAGTGTTACTATTTGGGTGGCAATAATAGGATTGGCATATATTATAATGGATGTTATAAAAAGGAGCATAAGCCGTTTCAACATGATAAAACCTTTTTGGTTTTATTTTAGCGTAATTTATTATAAAAGTATATATATTATCATTTAATTAGAGTTTCTTTTCTTAATAATGCCTCTTATCCACACCTAATCACATTTTAGATATAATCCCAAAAAATTTGCAACTAAAATATAATGAGAACAAATAATGATATTTGAACATGAAATACCGAGTAAAAGTAAATTGTACTTTGGAGAGTCTGCCAAAGTTAAACGAGAAATAGAGGCTATATGTGCTGATATTTTATATAGTGATGGATATGAAGAGATAGTTACACCTATTTTTTCTTATCATCAACATAGCTCATTCGAAGATGAGAAACCACTACTACATTTACATGATGAACATAACCACACAGTAACACTACGAGCTGATAGTACAGCTGATGTAGTTAGAATTGTGACTAAAAGAATTGGACGAACCACAGAATCAAAAAAATGGTTTTATATCCAACCAGCTCTATCTTTTCCCACTACAGAACAGTATCAAATAGGGGTTGAAGTTATTGATGGTAGTTTTGAAGAGGTGGTTAACACAGCTACTAATTTAGTAAAAAAGTTAAAATTTGATGCTCTTTTACAAGTTTCTAATATGCATATTCCAATGATTTTAAGTCAAAATTATGGAATAGACTTAAAACTTTTAGCAGATACTAATATAGAAGCTATTTTAGAATTAGATATTCCATGGATGAGTAAATTGGTTCATATTCATAATATACATGATTTAGACGATTTGAGTGGAATTCCAACAGATATTCAAGTTGAATTAGTTTTGATAAAAGAGGCTATTGAAAATATCAATTATCAATCAGTTATTATAGCTCCACTCTATTATGCAAAGATGCGTTATTATGGCTCTTTAACATTTAGAATGTTCAAAGATAATGAGTTATTGGTTCGTGGTGGTATTTATAATATAGAAAATGTTCATGCAACAGGTTTTGCACTCTATACAGATGAGTGTATAAATCAAAAAATAAAAAGTTTATAAAAGAGGTAAGAGATGAATAGAGCAGATTTAATTGTAGGATTACAGTGGGGTGATGAGGGTAAAGGCAAAATAGTTGACCATATGGCTCAAACTCATGATTTTGTATGTCGTTTTGCAGGTGGACATAATGCAGGACATACTATAGTAGTTGATGGTCAAAAATATGCACTACACCTTATTCCATCAGGTATTCTAAATCCAAAAGCCAAAAATATTGTAGGTAATGGAGTTGTACTCTCTCCTATTGATTTTATTAAAGAGATGAAACAGTTCAATAATTTAGAAGGGCGACTATTTATATCTGATAAAGCTCATTTACTACTACCATATCATGCACTAATTGACCAAGCTAGAGAGAGACTCAAAGGTGATAAAGCAATTGGAACTACAGGTAAAGGAATTGGTCCTGCATATGGTGATAAAGTTGCTAGAGTTGGACATAGAGTAGGAGAGTTGCATAATACAGATAAATTATCTTCTAAGATTATTGAATATTTTGAACAAAATAGAGCTATATTTGATATTATGGATATACCAACCCCTAGCAAAGAGAGTTTGATAGAAGAGCTAGAGGGGTACAGAGAAGTTTTAGAGCCTCATATCACCGATACTACCCAAATGATGTGGAAGATATTAGATGAGGGCAAAAAGGTACTATTAGAAGGTGCTCAAGGAACTATGCTTGATATTGACCATGGGACTTATCCTTTTGTAACATCTTCGACTACTGTAAGTGCAGGAGCATGTGCAGGTCTTGGTATCAATCCAAAAGATATAGGAAAAGTGACAGGAATTGCAAAAGCATACTGCACAAGAGTTGGAAATGGGCCTTTCCCTAGTGAAGATTTAGGTGCTAATGGAGAGAGATTACGAAAAAATGGTCACGAGTTTGGTACAACTACAGGACGACCAAGAAGATGTGGTTGGTTTGATGCCGTGGCTATGAGACATGCTGTTAGAGTAAATGGCGTTGACCAAATTGCATTGATGAAATTAGATGTAATTGATGGATTTGATGAGGTTAAAGTTTGTATAGCATATGAGATAGATGGCAAAGAGATTAATTATGTACCATATAATTTAGAAAAAGCAAATCCAGTATATAAAACATTTGTAGGTTGGGACAAAACAGAGGGTGTAAGAGAGTTTGATGAGTTGCCAGAGACAGCTAAATTATATATCAAAGCATTAGAAGATATGATAGATTGCAAAATAGGAATTATATCTACAAGCCCAGATAGAGAAGATACTATTATTCATTCATAAGGAGATAGATTATGAGATTAAAATCAAATCAGACAGGTTATGTAGCCTCTAAAATAGGTATAGATTTAGCAAATGCTTCATTTATAACCATGACAAAAGGTAAAGAAGCCGTAGTAGAAGCTTGTAAAAAAATTATAGATGAGAATTTGGCACTAGAAAAAAAACTTGATGCCAAAGTTGAAGAGATGCTTCTCGAAAATGAGGATGAAATAGAAATTCAACAAGTCAAAGAGAGAGAACTATTTTTTATGATAAAAAAACGGTTAGCCCCTGAGTATGGTGTAATTATGAATTATGATGACCGTTATAATGAAGTAGCACATACAATTTTAGATGAACTCTATGAGAACTATATAATAGAGTATAGTGTTAATGACAATCAAGTTAGAAATGTAATATTCAAAGCATTTAAAGCTTTTTCTAATGCTTATGATAAAATGGATACAATTGTATATGAAAAGATAAAAAATATGAAAAAAGAGTATATTCCTGGTTCACTTGAATATGATTTGATATATCAAAGATTATATGAAGAAGAGTTAAGAAAAAGAGGAATGATGTAATGCAAAAAGTTTCACTATATTTTGAAAATGGTCTATTTTTGGAGGCTGATAGCTTTGGGGCAAATGGCACAAGTGTGGGAGAGATAGTTTTTAATACCTCTCTAACTGGTTATCAAGAGATTGTAACTGACCCTAGCTATGCAGGGCAATTTGTGACTTTCACTATGCCAGAGATTGGAAATGTGGGTTGCAATGAACAAGATATGGAGAGCCATGGGGCTTATTGCAAAGGGATTATAGTTCGTTCATATCAAGCACGACCCTCTAATTTTAGGTCTCAAGAGCCATTAGACAAACTACTCAAAGAGTATAATATTTTGGGGATTAGCAATATAGATACTCGTTTTTTGACTAAAATGTTAAGAAATGAGGGTGCTATGATGATGATAGCTTCTACTCAAATTCATAATAAAGATGAACTCAAAAATATATTGATAAGTTCTCCTAGAATAGAAGAGATAAATTATATAGAAAAAGTAAGTACCAAAAAATCTTATATTCACAAAAATGCTAGATATAATGCAAAAACATTTGAGTATGAAAAGCCAAATACGAATAAAAAAATTATTGCATTAGATTTTGGAGTCAAAAGAAATATACTAAATGAGTTAACTCATGCAGGTATGGAGGTAGAAGTAGTTCCTCACTCTATTGAAGCAGAAGTTATCATAGAGAGATTTAGAGCCAAAGAGATAGATGGACTCTTTCTATCCAATGGGCCAGGTGACCCTTTAATACTCAAAGCTGAACAGAGTAAAATCAAAAAGCTAATAGAAGCTAAAATACCTCTATTTGGTATCTGTTTGGGGCATCAATTATTATCTATCTCTCATGGATATGATACCTATAAACTCAAATTTGGACACCACGGTGGTAACCACCCTGTCAAAAATGAGATAAATAGTGTAGTAGAAATTACAGCACAAAACCATAACTATAATGTTCCTGATAATATTATAGAAGTAGCAACTGTGACACATACAAATCTATTCGATAATACTATTGAGGGATTAAGATATAATGACTCTCCAAGTATGTCAGTACAACATCATCCAGAAGCTAGTCCAGGACCACATGAGAGTTCTTATATCTTTAGTAGGTTTAAGGAAATGCTCTAATCAAGAGATGAAAAGGAGTAAATATGTTTAAAATGTTAAATTTATTGATACTAATGACAATATTAACAGTATCAATTGAAGCGAAAGATGTTCGGTTAGAGTTAACCAATATTATAAAGGGTGCATTTGCAAAGGAGAAGATTAAAGGAGGAGTAATAAATTTATCGGCAACAAATAAGATGTTGTCTCAAAAAATGGCAAAAAATGCTATACTTATTTCTAATGGTATAGAGATTAAGTATAACTATGCAGAGTTAATTAAATCATCCAAAGAGTTCAATGCTTTTATGAATGGAATGTATAATGGAAATAAAACATTAAAACTAAAAAAAGCAACAGATAAAGATATATTAAAAGAGCTTGATGAGGTAAATAGTGTATGGAAACCTTTTCATAAGGCTATTTTAGCTTTTTATCAAAATGGCAAAATTGATACCAAGGCATATAAATATATTATTAATAATAATGAAAAGTTAATGAGACTTTCACATAAACTTACTCAAACCCTGCAAAGTAAAAATATATTAAATACTGATGATAATCAAGTTAAAGTATATACACTAAAAATTGCAGACCGTCAAAGAATGTTAACTCAAAAAATGTTCAAAGAGAAATTTTTACTCTATACAAAGCAAGATAAAAAACGAAATGCTATTAGACTTAGAGGAAGTATTATTCTTTTTAAAAATGGATTAGATGCACTAATTAATGGTGAAGATAAAAGGGGTACAGCCAAAGTAACCAATGAAGCTATCCAAGCTAAACTTACTAGAATGCATAAGCTATATACTCAAGTAGAAGATATTTATAAAAAACAGAGTATAAATCTAAATGAGTTAAAACAACTAGCTATTATTGATAAAGAACTTCTAAAACTATCAGTTGAAGTAGTAACAATGATAGAAAATACCTTAGTATATTAAAGGATTGCAGAGATGAAGAAAATAATTTTGATAGTTAGTTTACTATTTATGACCCTAATAGATGCTACAGAGATAGATAGTACAACAGGTTTGATAGTCGATAAAGGCTTAGGCGATATAAAAGAGAACTGTACAGTTTGTCACCCTGGTAGATTTGTAGTGGTTAATGGTGGTAATAGAGATTTTTGGAAGAAAAAAATTTATATTATGCAAAAAGCTTATGGCCTTTGGGAAATTGACAAAGAAGCCAAAGAGAGAATACTTAAATATCTATCAAAAAATTACTCCAAAAAGAAGAGTGTTTCAATAGATAAGTAGATAGTAATCCAACTACTACTGTAGTTGGGCTTTTAACTCCTCTGTGGTTGTGATATATTTCACTGATTTTATTACTTTGTTCTCTATAGTAGCTATAGCAATTTTATCTGCTTCTTTCTTATTTTTTAAAGTTTTGGCAATATTTTCATCATAAATAAGAAATACTGAATAGTTACTTTTTCTTAAATCAGGTAGTGCAAATGTATTTCTAATCACTGTAGGCATAGGACTAATATCTGCTACAAATTGTGTATTTCTCTTAATCAAATAATCTTTATCTTGTTGATTTAGAAAAGCTTTTACTGTATGTCCCGTAGATTTAGCAAAAACTAATATTAGCTTTTTGGTATTATTTGTTAGAGAATGAGGTTTATCAAACTGGTCAGGTAGAGTAAACTCTAATTTTGAACCAATATTAATACCATTAGTAGCAGTAGCTATATATTTTGTAGCATCATAGTTATCTTTACCATTGAATGCAAAAAGAGTACCAACAGCGATAACAATAAGAACTAAAAATCCTAAAACTATTTTTTTTATCATAAATATAATCCTTCTATATAAAATATTTCAGATTATATCATAAACTAGGAGTTATTTACTCCTAATTATTAAATTTACTCATCATTTATAGAGTTTACAATCTCTAAAGCTCTATTTTTTGCCTCTTCTATATCACTATCAAGTACTAATGAGACAGCCATTCGTCGTCCAATATGAGATTGTGGTTTACCAAAAACTCTTACAAATGAGTTTTCACTAAATGCACTATTTGGTACTAAAATTTTTGGATTATGGGACTCATTTTTAGCTTTGAATGCACCACTAGCACCTGCTCCATAGAATTTAAAATCAAGTGGTAATCCCAAAACTGCTCTAACATGTAGTGCAAATTCACTTTGAGATTGAGTAATTAGTGTTACCATTCCTGTATCGTGTGGACGAGGGCTAAGTTCAGAGAAATATACCTCATCATCTTTGACAAAAAACTCAACACCAAATATCCCTCTACCACCTAAACCATCAGTTACAGCTTTAGCAATATCTTTTGCTTTTTGCAACGCATCATGACTCATAGGCATTGGTTGCCAAGATAAAATATAATCTCCATCTTTTTGGATATGTCCAATAGGCTCACAAAATATAGTTTCACTTTCTGTTCTAGTAGTCAAAAGTGTAATCTCATAATCAAATAATACAAACTCCTCTACTATTAATTCACTAGCATCACCCCTAGCCTCTTTGGCTATCTCCCAAGATTTATCAATATCATTAGCACTCTTTGCAATACTCTGACCATGTCCTGAACTACTCATAACAGGTTTGATAACACATGGGAAGCCTATCTCTTGCCCTGCTTGTTTGAGCTCCTCTAAAGATGTCACAAATTTGTAATTACTAGTTTTTAATCCCAACTCTTCTGATGCGAAAACTCTAATATGTTTACGGTTCATAGTTTTATTAACAGCTTCTGCATTAGGAATTACATGAAACCCTCTCTCTTCTGCTTCAAATAGAGCATCTATAGATATAGCTTCGACTTCAGGTAATATAAATGTAGGTTTCTCTTTTTCGATAACCTCTAATAGAGCCTCTTTATCTTGCATATCTATAACATAAGCACGATTGGCAACCATATGAGCAGGAGCATTCTCATATTTATCAACTGCAACAACTTCGATACCTAGTCGTACAGCCTCAATAGCTACCTCTTTACCAAGTTCTCCAGAACCTAGCAACATAATTTTGATAGAATTATCTTGTAGTGGTGTAGTAAATAACATCTATAACCTTTTTATAAAAAATTTGTGTATTGTATCAAATAATATTAAAAAGAGAGTAACTCCGAAGAGTTCAATCCTCAAGACTCTTTAACATTTCATCAAAGGCATCTTTAAAAGCTTTTAATCCATCATCCAATAAATTTTTATATATCTCATCCATATTAAATCCATTATCTTCTAAGTTCATAAAGTATCCGTTGATTATACTATCTTCTATTGGTAGAGCTTCCTTTTTATTCTCTGTACTCATATAAGCATTAATGGTATCTAATGGTGTTGTATTGATAGAGTGAGGGGCTACAAGTTCAGAAACATAATACTCAGCAGGAAGATTATCTCCTTTTACACTTGTACTCGCAAAAAGTGTTCTAATATTGGGTATCTCGTTTGCCTCTACCATATTGTATATTTTAGCTGCATTATATATACCTGTTCTATTTGGAATGATACCATTAATCTCCAATTCATCATCTAATAACCTATCAAAACGGCTAACGAATACAGATATAACACCCTCAACTCTACAGCTACCATCTGCTTCACCTTTAGCAATCCCTTTGGTCATAGCAGTAAAACATTGTCTAGCCTGTTTTGGAGAAAATATTAATGTAGCATTAACAGATATTCCCTCAGACATTAGTGTAGTCATGGCATTATATCCTGCTTGTGTTGCAGGTACTTTTATCATAACATTTGGTTCACCTATTGTTTTAAAGAGTCTTCTAGCTTCTGCTATTGTTCCTTTGGTGTTATTGGATAAAGATGGGTCAACCTCTATAGAGATATATCCATCATAACCTTTATCATAATATGGTCGAAGTAGTTGTGCAGCCATTTTTATATCTTCTATTGCCAATGCTTCATACTTATCTTTTGCCGATTTACCTTTTAATAACTTTAACTGCTTTTTATATGCTGGTGATTTGGTAATGGCTGATGCAAAAATAGATGGATTGCTCGTTGCACCACTTACAACTCCCTGTTCTAATAGTTTACCAAACTCATTTTTTAGATAATCTCTCTCTATAAAATCCAACCATAATGAAAAATTTATATCTCTATTTACCATAACTATTTCCTATATAATTTTATATATTATGGGTTGGAAAACCCACTCTATAGTTCCATTTGGACCATGAACCTATATCACTAGGTTTCTCCAAAGCATCCTCTAATTGGTCTAAAAAATCATCACGACTTATTAATCTAGCACCTAAACTAACTAAGTGAGGTGTTTCTACTTGACAATCTATAAAATCATAACATTTTTCAACAAAAATATTACTTAAATAACTTAAGGCTACTTTAGATGCATTGGGAACTAATGCAAACATAGACTCTCCAAAAAAAGCTTTGCCTATAGATACACCATAAAATCCACCTACCAACTCATCTTTTAAATAAGTCTCAATTGAGTGAGCAAATCCCATTCTATGTAGCTCTATATATGAATCTTTCATCTCTTTTGTAAGCCATGTTCCCTCTTGTCCCTCTCTTGGGACTTGACTACAATACTCTATTACAGCCTCAAAATCTGTATCAAAACGAACTTCAAAACCTCTGTTTCTAATTACTCGTTTGAGAGATTTACTTCGTTTGAACTCATTTGGGTATAAAACTAATCTTGGGTTTGGAGACCACCAAAGTATAGGGTCCACAGGGTTGAACCAAGGGAAAATACCTTTTCTATAGGCTGTTAATAATCTATTGGGGTTTAAATCTCCTCCATATGCCAATAGCCCCTCATCACTTCCCTCTCTAGCATTAGGAAAGATATGAGGCATACCTATCTCAGTAATGAAGTAGTCATCATCATATATCGAAGACAAAGTCTAACTTCTCCTTTTTATAGCTTAGTTTGACACTACCACCATTTTTTAGTTTACCAAATAGTATCTCATCAGTCAATGGCTCTTTGATTTTTTCATTGATTACTCTAGATATCTCTCTAGCTCCATATAGGTCGCTATATCCCTCTCGGGCTATATATTCCCCTGCTTTTTTACCTAGCTTAATAACAATTTTTTTACTTGCCATCTGCTCATTTAGTTTGGCTATCTCTCTATCTACAATCTTGACAATTACATCAAAATCCAAATGGTTAAACTCAACTACAGCACTAAGTCTATTTCTAAACTCTGGAGAGAAGAAATCTTTAAGTGCTTTGTCTGTTTTGGCTGTCTCATCTTTGGCAAATCCCATAACACTTGCCTCTTTAGTTCCTAGATTTGATGTCATAATCAATATAACATTTTTGAAATCACTCACCATTCCATTATTGTCAGTGAGTTTTGCACCATCCATTACCTGAAGTAGGATATTCATAATATCAGGATGTGCTTTTTCTATCTCATCAAGTAGTAAGAGAGTATGAGGATTTTTCTTTATCATCTCTGTTAATAGTCCACCTTGTTCATATCCTACATAACCAGGAGGTGCTCCAATTAGACGACTTAGTGCGTGTTTTTCCATATATTCACTCATATCAATTCTCTCAAAATGAATATCCATACTTCTAGCTAACTCCTCACTTAGAGCTGTTTTACCAACACCAGTTGGTCCTACAAATAAAAATGAACCTATAGGCTGGTTCTCTTGATTTAATCCTGCATAAGAGCGTTTGATAGACTGAACTATAGTCTCTATAGCACTATCTTGACCTATAATTTTTTGTCCAATATCATTAGCTAATCCTTTTAATTTAGAGGTATCATCAGTAGATATAACTGCTGACGGTAGTTTTAACATTCGTGCTACACTATTTTCTATATCAGAACTTGTAATTGTTATATTCTTTTTATCTTGAAGCATAAAATGAGCTCCAACTTCATCTATAATATCCATTGCTTTATCAGGTAAAAATCTATCATGAAGATATTTAACACTAAGAGTTACAGCACTTTGTAAAGCATCATCAGAAAAATTTATCTGATGATATGCTTCATATTTATGTTTGATACCCTGAAGTATTTTTATAGTATCTTCTGCACTTGGTTCATCTATATCTATTTTGGAAAATCTTCTCGATAGTGCTTTGTCTTTATCTAAATAATTTCTAAACTCTGCATAGGTAGTTGCTCCAATACATTTCAAATCACCCCTAGCTAGAGCAGGTTTAAGTAAATTTGCTGCATCCATACTACCACCACTTGTAGCCCCTGCTCCTACTAATGTATGAATTTCATCTATAAATATAATAGATTTATCCACACTTTCCAACTCACTCAAAACCCCTTTAAGTCGTTTCTCAAAATCACCACGATATTTAGTTCCTGAAATCATTGCACCTAAATCTAATGCAAAAATTTTACTATTTTTTAAAATATCAGGTACATTGGCTTCAGATATTTTTAGGGCTAATCCCTCAGCTATTGCTGTTTTACCAACACCTGGTTCTCCTACTAATAATGGATTATTTTTCTTTCTTCTACATAGCGTCTGCATCACTCTATCTATTTCAGATATTCGCCCAATTACAGGGTCTATTTTACCTTGTTTTGCAATAGATACTAACTCAATTGTATAAGCAGTTAGATTAGGGTATTCATCTTCTTCAATCTCTACTATATCTTTAGTCTGTTCATTTATAAAATCATTATGAGATATAGCTTCTAAAATATCAACTCTATCTATATTTTCTGCTCTCATTACCTGATAAGTATAACTCTTCTGTTGGGTAAAAATAGAAGCTAACATATCACCAATTTTAGCTTCATGCCGTCCTGAACTATTGATATGAGTCATCATATCATTCATCACATGGGATAGAGCTACTGTCTCATAAGGGTCATCTATCTCACCCTCTTCATTGAGTTCTAATACAGGTACATTAGTATTTAGATAAGTTGTAATTAACTCAGTCATATAATCTATATCTCCACCCACAGCCATAAGTATCTCTTGTCCCACTTCACTTTTTAATATAGATAAAAAAATATGTTCAAGTGTAAGATACTCATGTCGGTTCTCTTTTGCATAGCGAACAGATTCTCTAAATACATCATTTAATTCTATACTTATCATTTTTTATCCCTTTATATCTTTGTTTTATGCCTCTTCAAGTGTGGCTAATAGTGGAAATCCACTTTTTTTTGCTAACTGTTTTACTTGATAAACTTTTGTTTGAGCTATCTCATAAGTATATATCCCACAGACAGCTCTACCTACTCTATGAATATTAAACATAATCCGTTCAGCTTCTAATATATCTTTATGAAAAATACCCATCAAAATTTCAATAACAAAATCCATTGTAGTATAATCATCATTATGTAACACCACCTTATACTGTATAGGTTTATCTAAACTTAATGATATTTCTACCTCTTCTTCTATTCTTGGCAATTTCAATCCTCTGTAATAATCTATAAATAAGTATATCTCATTTTATGTTACAATCCCATTTAAAGTACCTAAAGAAAATATATATAAATATTGGAGATTAATTGTGAAATTACTATTTGTCACAGCAACAAATACAGATATTGGCAAAACTTATGCCTCATTAAGACTCATTGAGGGGTTTGCCAAAGAGGGAATTCGTGTAGGTATATGTAAACCAATAGAGACAGGAGTTATAAATGAACCAATAGATGCCACTAAACTTTTGAAAAAAGTACAGCAGTACAATAATGAGTTCTGCTCACTCAAACCAAAAGATATTACAGCCTACACTTTTACTATTCCTGCATCACCATTTTGTGCAGACATAGATAAAATAATAGATATAAAAAAGATAAAACAAAAGATAATGGAAATATCTAAATTATGTGATTTACTCATTATTGAAGGAGCTGGAGGACTAATGGTTCCAATCACTCAAAATTATATGATGATAGATTTAGTCAAAGAGCTAAATTCAACTCTTTTATTAGTTACTCCTTCTAAATTAGGTTGTATAAATGATACACAATTGAGTATCGAAATGCTTAAACAAAGAGAGATAAATTTCGATTGGTGTGTCAATATGTTTAAAGACAAAGATAAATTTCAACAAACCACTCAACCATTTTATGATAAGGTTTTTCCAAGATGGTGGATTTTACAAGAAAACTTGCAAAATTATATAAAAAAAGTTCTTTATAATATGTAAGTACTTTTAAAAAGCAGAAAAGAGTTTTCTTTATTTTTAATATTAATAATTGTTTTTATTATTTTTTTAATATATATAAGTTTATTATAATATATTTAGTTATATACTATGATTAAGAGAATAAAAAGGATTTAAAATGAAAATTCTATTAATTACAATTTTATTTATGACAACAACTATCAACTTAAGTGCTAAAACAACTAATCTTTATCAACATGCAAGATATGTAAGAATATCTCTTCAACAGCAACAAAATGTTAAAAATAGTTATAAAAAACTTTTTTTTGCCACTAGAGCAGCAAAAAAAGGTAATCCAAGAGCTCAATTTGATTTAGCAGTTATGTATGCTACAGGTAGAGGAGTTCCAAGAAATGAACGATTTGCTTTTAATTGGTTTCATAAATCAGCTAGACATGGTTTTGTAGAAGCTAAATATTATATGGGGATTAGTTTTGAACAAGGTAGAGGTGTAAGAGCCAATGCACATCTAGCTAGATATTGGTTCAAACAAGCAGCAAAAGCAGGACATCCCAAAGCTATATATCATCTATCTCGAATTGAAAAGTATCTTAATCATAGAGGAATAATAGGTCATCGTTATAGTATGAGATAATTTTAATATCTATTAGTTATAATCATAAAATTAAAAAAGGGATTTTATGCAACACCTAGTAGATACTAATGATTTAAGCGATAAACAGATAGAAAATATTTTAAATGATGCCAAACGATTTAAAAAGCAGATACCAAAAGCTCTTCTAAGAGATAAACTCCTTATTACACTATTTTTTGAAAGTTCTACACGGACTCGAAGCTCTTTTGAAGTGGCAGCCAAAAGACTTGGAGCTAGTGTAGTTCATCTCGACCCATCTAAAAGCTCTACAAAAAAAGGGGAAAGTCTTAGTGATACTTTTGCTAATCTATGTGCTATGGAGCCTGATGGTGTCATTATCCGACATGAATATAACAATACACCCAAAAAATTAGCAAACAAAGAGTTAACCCCTGTGCTAAATGCAGGAGCAGGAAACTATGCACACCCTACCCAAGCACTACTTGATTATTTCACAATGGTTGAAGAGTTTGGAGATGTAAGAGGAAAAACTATTGCTATAGTAGGAGATATAGTTAGCTCTCGGGTCGCTAGTTCTGGAATTCGTCTATTTAAGAGAATGGGAATGAGAATTATACTTATAGCACCTCAACCTTTTATGCCTAATAATGATTTAGAAAAATATGAAAAATTAGAAGATATTATAGACCAAGTGGATATAGTTATGAGTCTAAGAGCCCAATTAGAGAGACACAAAGCTCCTATTTTTGAAGATTATAATGAATATGCCAAAGAGTATTGTATCACCAAAGATAGAGTAGGAGATAGAGATATAATGTTACTTCATCCAGGCCCTGTAATGCGTAATATTGATATATCTGATGAGATGCTAGAAGATAATAGATGTAAAGTATTAGAACAAGTCAAAAATGGTGTATTTGTTCGTATGGCTATTCTAAAATGTCTATTGATTGATAGTTAATGGATGAAATAACTTCACTTGCACAACAGAGAGTTCCTTTTCTCTTTGTTATATCTTATGATAAAAGTAAAATATTCTCTCAAAAATTAGATGAGTTAAATAATAATATACTTTTTAAGATAGGTAAATATAGAAACTATTTACCCATTCCTATAGATAAAAACTATAAACTCAAAAAATATCTTATAGATTTCAAAACCTACAAACAAGAATTTAAAAAAGTAATAGAAGAGATAAAATCAGGTAATACCTATCTATTAAATTTAACATTCAAAACAGAAATAGAGACAGATTTATCACTCAAAGAGATATTTATTTATGCTAAAGCCAAATATAAACTCTATTTTCAAGATAAATTTATCTCCTTTTCACCTGAAAAATTTATAGAAATACAAGGAGATAGTATATCTACCTATCCTATGAAAGGTACTATAGAAGCTCATATACCAAATGCTACAGAGAAGATATTAGCTAATAAAAAAGAGATGGCTGAACATATAATGATAGTAGATTTAATGAGAAATGATTTAGCAATGGTAGCAAAAGATGTAAAAGTAGAGAAATTTAGATATATAGATAAAATCAAAGCAGGAGAAAAAGAGTTACTACAAGTTAGCTCAAAAATAACCGCCAAACTATCCCAAAATTGGAGAGATAATTTAGGCAGAATACTAAATACTATACTACCAGCAGGTTCTATTACAGGAACACCAAAAAGAAGTACAATTAATATTATTAAAAATATAGAAAACTATAATAGAGGGTTTTATAGTGGAGTTTTTGGTATTTTCGATGGAGAAAATCTATATTCTGCTGTTATGATACGATTTATAGAACAACAAAACAATAAACTATATTATAAAAGTGGTGGTGGCATAACTATAGATAGCGATGCCTTTAGTGAATATAGTGAATTAATAGATAAAATCTATCTGCCTCTTTGATAATTAAAAGCTATAAAATAGAACTCTACATTTAGCTAGTTTTCTAATAAAAACTTAATAATTTTAATAGATGCATTACCATCACCATACGGATTATCTGCTTGAGTCATAATCTCGTATTCAATAGGATTATTCAAAAGGAGTTGTGCTTCTGATATGATTTTAGCAGGATTTGTTCCTACTAATTTAACTGTACCAGCATCAATTGCTTCTGGTCTCTCTGTAGTATTACGCATAACCAAAACAGGTTTAGCAAGTGATGGGGCTTCCTCTTGAACTCCTCCACTATCTGTAATAATAAAATATGATAAGTTCATAAGATAGATGAATGACTCATACTGCAATGGATTAATGAGATAAACATTTGATATATCAGATAAAAGTTCATTAACTGGATTTTGCACATTTGGATTTAGATGTAGAGGATATACTATATCTATAGTTGGATTATCTATTGCTAGTTTTTTAAGTGCTTTGCATATATTTATAAAACCTTGACCAAAATTTTCTCTACGATGTCCTGTTACTAATATAAATTTTCTATCTTTTTTAATACTATAACCACTATTAGATATTTGAGTTATAACTTTTTCTTGCAAAAGTGAATTTTTTTTGATTTTATCCAATGCCCAAAATAGAGCATCTATTACAGTATTGCCTGTTACTATAATATTATCAGGATTTTTGTTCTCTTTTATCAGATTGTTTTGACTAGTTACTGTTGGTGCAAAATGATAAGTGGCCAATACTCCTGTAATCTCTCTATTTACCTCTTCTGGCCAAGGACTATATATATCTCCTGTTCGTAGTCCTGCCTCTACATGTCCTACAGCTATCTTTTGATAAAATGATGCCAAAGAGGTGGCACTAGTAGTGGTGGTATCTCCATGGACTAGTACAATATCAGGATTGAACTCTTCTAAAACCTCTCTCATACCCAATAAAACATTAGCTGTCACATCATATAAATCTTGTCTAGTTTTCATTATATTCAAATCATAATCAGGAGTAATCTCAAACACATCTAATACTTGGTCAAGCATCTCTCTATGTTGAGCAGTTACACATACTCTCATATCAAAATCATCTCTATAATCTCCAAAAGCTTTTACCAATGGAGCCATTTTGATAGCCTCAGGACGCGTTCCAAATACAATTAATACTTTTTTCATATATTTTAACTTTCTTTATTTTTTATAATTATATACAAATCTATGTTAAAATAAGAGTATAATTAATAGATAAAAACATAAAATAATTATATATATTATATTATATTAATATTTGTTGTGCTATAATTATGAATTACTAAAAATAGGAGGATTTTTGATGAAAATAATTGAAATAACGGGTATTGCAGGTGTTGGTAAAAGCTATATATTAAATAGACTATTGAAAAATAACAATAGTGTCTCTGATATGGAATTAATCAAAAAATACCATATCACAGATATATATTTGGTATATCTGTTTTTTAAAACTAAAAACTCTTCAAAACTACTTAGAGTTATACTTGATATTACAAGAGAGCTTAATATGTCTCTATTGGATAGAATTAATTTTATAAGAAATACAATTAAAAAAATTGGTAAACAGAGTTATCTATCTAATATCGATTTTATTGATGATAGAGTGGTATTAGTAGATGAAGGGATTTCTCATATTTATCAAAATATAGTAACAGCCAAAACACAAAATAACCTAAAAATTTTAATTTTACTTAACAAATTTATATCTCTTGTAAAACTTCCTGATGAAGTAATAGTCATAGATGCACCTACTCCTATAATCATCCAAAGATTAACAGAGCGTGGGCATAAAAGGGTAGTTAAGCATAAAGATATAGAATATTTTGTCAAAAGTTCCAAAAAAAATCTATCTATAATATATAAAAATTTTCCAAAAGTTAGAACTATTATAAATAAATAAAGAGAGAAAAGAGAAGAAAATGTATAAATTATCACAAGATTTAATTGATAAATTAAATAAAGAAAATATTAGATACTGTCATTGGAAGAGTAATCTTTTATTAAATGATGCCTTGGATGGATATGACGATTTAGATTTATTAGTTAATAGAGACGATATATATAAATTTGAGAAGCTAATTATCCAACTTGGGTTTAAAGAGGCATCTAATAAAAATATATCATTTACTTCTATTAAACACTTCTATGGTTATGATAATAAGAGTGGAGAACTACTACATCTACATATTTACTATCAAGTAAAAACAGGCCCTAGTTGGACAAAATCTATTCATTTTGATTTTGAAAATTATATTTTGGATAATCTAATAGTTCATGAAAGTGGTATCCATATCCCTAAGAAACATATAGAGTTGGTGATATTTATATTTAGGATAATGCTTAAATACTCTAAAGTAAATGAGTTTATTTTAGTAAACAGAGAACACGAGCGAACTCTAAATGAGATTATATACTTACAAAATGGAGCAAATAGAGATAAAGTCAAAGAGTTTTTAGAGAGTTATTTTAGTAATATTAGTGAAAAAGAGTTTTATAGCTATATTGATATTATTAGAGATGGGAGCAAAATCAAAAAATATTTGGCAGGTAAAAGAGTCAAAAAAAGATTAAAAGAGTATAGATATATGAGTAGTTTAAAAGAGAATTATATAAATATATCTCAACTCTTTTATCGCTCTTTTAATAAACTCTTTTTCAAACAAAAAAAGAAAATTCACTCTACTGGTACTTTAATAGTTATTGCAGGATTAGATGCTACAGGCAAAACAACTATTACACATGATTTAAAAAAATGGCTTGGTAAAAATTTTACACTATCTTTAATCCATTTTGGAAAACCTAACTCAACACTTATTACATACCCTTTTAACTTTTTGATTAAACTTCTTAGAAAAGAAGCATCAAGTAATAATAGTTTAAAATCAAGTATCCAACAAGATACTCCTAAACCATTTTTATATTTGCTTCGTCAAGTTATTTTGGCTTATGATAGATATACCCTTGCAAAAAAGTGTTGGGAAAAGACCTCATCAGGAGAGATTGTAATACTTGACCGTTATAAATCAGAAGATTATGGTGTAATGGATAGCAAAAGATTAAATACTATCCATTATAGTGGTCTCAAACTCAAACTAGCAGAGTTTGAAAATCATTTATATGATACAATGCCAACACCTGATGTTCTATTTTATTTAACTGTCCCTGTAGAAATTGCTGTACAAAGAAACCATGACCGAATAAAAGAGGGAAAAGAGAGCGAAGAGTTTATCAGGCTTCGACATAAACAAAACAGAGATTTGAATTATATTGCACATCATAAATATATAATAGATACCAATCAACCTTATGAGAGTGAGATAAGAGATATAAAATCTAAAATATGGAATATGTTATGAGAAAAAATCTAATATTTTTAGGGGGAGAAGATGTAAGTAGCAGAATAGAAATTTCAAAAAAATTTATGGAGTTAGGATATAACATAAATATTATTGGTACAGAAAAGGAGGATAAGTTTATTAATAATGGAATTAATTATGAAAAATATAACTTTAGTAGAGAGTTTACTATTTTAGATGATTTAAAATCTATTTTAAGATTGAGAAATATATTAAAAGAGCAACCATATAATACAATTGTTCATGCTTTTGATACAAAACCTACTCTATTTTTGCCTTTTGCTTCTTTTGGGTTAGATAATATAAAGGTAAGTCGTACTATTACAGGTATGGGTAGAATATTTACAGAGAGAACTCTAAAAAATAGAGTTTTAAAAAGGGTATATAATGTACTCCAAAAGGGTATTAAATCCAAAGTTGATTTTACAGTATTTCAAAATAGTGATGATGCTAAATATTTTGAAGAAAATAGCTTAACACAAGAAGATAAATCAACTATTGTTAAGAGTAGTGGTATTGATTTGAAAAAATTTACAACCTCTATAGATATGAAAAGGGTAGATAGATTAAAAGATGAATTGGGTATAAATAGAGATACCAAGACATTTATTTTGGTAAGTAGAATGGTTAAACAAAAGGGTATTTTGACCTATCTAAAATCTGCAAAAATATGTCATCAAGAGGGCTATAAATATAATTTTCTATTAGTTGGACAACTAGATACAGATAAATCTATAACACTGGAAGAGATAGAAGAGTATAGTAAATATGTAAAATATCTCGGAAGAAGAGAAGATATAAAAGAGTTATTAGCACTTTCAGATATTTTTGTACTTCCTACTTATTATAGAGAGGGAGTTCCTAGAGTTTTACTTGAAGCATCTGCTATGGGATTAGGGCTGATTACGACTAATATGCCCGGATGTAAAGATGTAGTAATAGATGAGTATAATGGAAAATTAGTAGCTATAAATAGCTATAGAGATTTAGCTAGTAATATGATATATATGGCAGAAGATGAAAAATTAAATATATATAAACAAAATAGTCAAAAAAAAGTGGAAGAGTTTGACCTTAATATAGTAGTTCAAGGTTATGATAAAGTATATAAGATGTTACGATAAAGGATATAAAATGTGGGAAATACAACTATTCAAATTAAATTATGATGAGAAAGAGTCAAAAGCTGTCAAAGATATAGTTGATAGTGGTTGGATAACAATGGGGGAAGAAAGCAAAGAGTTTGAAAATAGATTTGCTAAAATGTTGGGAGATAATATATTTGCAATAGCTGTATCAAGTGGTACTGCATCTTTGCATATGGCACTTTTGGGTTTAGATATAGGTATAGATGATGAGGTTATTATCCCAGCACTTACATTCGTAGCAGATATAAATGTAGTTAAAATGGTTGGTGCAACTGCTGTATTATCTGATTGTGGTAGTTATAATAATTGGAATGTCACAGCTAAGAGTATAGAAGCTCAAATCACACCAAAAACCAAAGCTGTTATTGTGGTACACTTTGCAGGGTATCCATGTGAGATGGATGAGATAGTTGAGTTGTGTAATAATAAAGGTATATATTTAATAGAAGATTGTGCTCATGCACCAGATGCTAGATATAAAGGAAAAGCATGTGGAACATTTGGAGATTATGGCTGTTTTAGCTTTTTTACTAACAAAAATCTATCTGTTGGAGAGGGTGGAATGTTGGTTTGCCAAGATGAGAAATTAGCACTAAAAGCCAAATATTATAGAAGTCATGGAATGAGTGCTTTGACTTTAGATAGACATAAAGGTAGAGCAATTTCTTATGATGTAGCTCATATCGGATTAAATTATCGTATTGATGAGATGCGTTCTGCTATTGGTTTGGTTCAACTTGACAAACTTCAAGATGCAAATAAAAAGAGAGAGATATTAGTCAAAAGATATATAGATAGACTATCTACTATAAAAGATATATATATTCCTTTTACAAATCTAAAAAATATAGAGTCTGTATATCATATTTTTCCAATTCTCTTATCTTCTCAAATAGATAGAGTTTGGCTTATAGATAAGTTGAAAAATAGAGGAATACAATCATCTATTCACTATCCTGCTTTTAGAGATTTTACAGCTTTTAAAGATATTGGTCTAAACTCTGCTCCAATTGCAGAAGATATTGCAAATAGAGAGTTAACTTTGCCTCTATATCCTACTATGAGTTTGGATAGGGTTGATTTGGTTTGTGATAGTTTATATCAGATATTAGAATTGGAGATGGTATAATGGATATATTGGATTTAATAGGCAGAGACCAAGAGCTTTTTGATAGTGATATTGTTCTATTTAATGATAAATTATCTCAAATTATTACACAATCATCATTTTTGGTATTAGGAGGTGCAGGAACTATTGGTCAAGCTGTAACAAAAGAGATTTTCAAAAGAGAACCCAAAAAACTTCATGTGGTTGATATTAGTGAGAATAATTTAGTCGAACTAGTAAGAGATATACGAAGCTCTTTTGGTTATATAGATGGTGAGTTTAAAACTTATGCACTTGATATTGGAAGTATCAATTATGATGCCTTTATAAAAAGTGATGGAGAGTATGATTTTGTATTAAATCTATCTGCATTAAAACATGTTAGAAGTGAAAAAGATACATTTACACTTATGCGTATGATAGAGGTTAATATCCAAAATACTATAAAAACAATCAAACAATCTAAAAAAAATGGAGTAAAAAAATATTTTTGTGTATCTACAGACAAAGCTGCAAATCCTGTTAATATGATGGGTGCATCAAAACGAATTATGGAGATGTTTTTAATGAAGGAGAGTTTGGACATTCCTATATCTACAGCTAGATTTGCTAATGTTGCATTTAGTGATGGCTCTTTGCTTCATGGATTTAATCAACGAATAGAAAAAAATCAACCACTCTCAGCCCCAAAAGATATTAAACGATATTTTGTAACTCCAAAAGAGTCAGGGGAACTGTGTCTAATGAGTTCACTTTTAGGAGAAAATAGAGATATATTTTTTCCAAAACTAAGCGAAAAACTTCATCTAATAAGTTTTGCAGATATTGCAATTGAATATCTACAAAAGATAGGTTATGAACCATATCTATGCAGTAGTGAAAATGAAGCAAGAGAGTTAGCAAAAATATTACCACAAAAGGGTAAATGGCCATGCTATTTTTTCAATAGTGATACAACAGGTGAAAAAGATTTTGAAGAGTTTTTTACAGATAGAGAGTTATTGGATATGCAAAGATTTGAAAATATAGGAGTAATTAAAAATAAACCTATATTTGATAATAATAGATTGGACTTTTTTATAAAAAATATAAATGAGATAAAAAACAAAGAGTTATGGTCAAGAGATGAGATAGTTAAACTATTTTTCAAAACAATTCCAGAGTTTGAACACAAAGAGACTGGAAAATTTTTAGATAATAGGATGTAGTCATGGTACAAAGATTTTTTGATATACTATTTTCGAGTTTAGCACTACTGTTTCTCTCTCCAATTTTGATTATCGTAATGATAATCCTCAGATTTACAGGAGAAAAAGAGATTTTTTATATTCAACCTAGAGTTGGAAAAGACGGCAAACTTTTTAACCTACTAAAATTTGCAACAATGTTAAAAGATAGTCCTAATATAGGGACAGCTACAATTACCGTAAAAGATGACCCAAGAGTTTTACCTTTTGGAGGATTTCTTAGAAAAACTAAGATAAATGAGTTACCACAGTTACTTAATATTCTAAAAGGAGATATGAGTATAATAGGTCCTAGACCACAAGCTAAGAGGTGTTTTTTGGCATTTCCTAAAAATATTCAAAAGAGTATCATTGAAGTCAAACCTGGACTTTCAGGTATTGGGTCTATTGTTTTTAGAGATGAAGAGACTATGTTAGATAACCCTGAAATAGATAGACTACTATTTTATGATACTGTTATTGCACCATACAAAGGAGAGCTAGAAGAGTGGTATATTGCCAATAGAAATATATTTACCTATTTCGCACTTATATTTATAACAGTTTGGGTAGTCCTAAAATCAGATAGCAAAATATATAAAAAAATATTCAGAAACCTACCAGAGGTTTCTCATAATGACCTAAAGAGATATATCTAAGATGGAGTTAATTCAAATAGCGATTATAAATATTTTTGCAAAACTACTTAAATTTCTATTTGAAATAGGAACATCTTTTTTTGTAGATAAAAATACTTATGGAGAGTTTGCTCTAATATTAAGTTATATATTGATATTTACCAAAATCTCCTCTTTTGGAATACAAAATATTATGGTAAGAGATGTACCCAAATACTCAAATCAAAACTATATCTCTTATCTATTTTTCAACTCCTTTATAGTAATTTCTTTAGTCTCTATAGTTTTAGTTATCGCACTATATCAGTATAACTTCTCATATATAAAAGAGTATCCCAATATATATATAATATTTTGGTTACTCTCTTTGACTATTTTTTACTCAACCTATCTTAGAAGTATCCAAAAAGTTAAATTATGGATATATTTTCAAGATATTCAACTCTATATTATATATTTTTTACTTTTAGGAGTTTTGTATTTTACAGAAGATAAAAAGATAAGCATAGATTTTATACTAAATATCTATACTGTAGCTGTTATGGGTACTTTTTTATCTGTTATTATATTTGTTCGATTTAAAGAAAGGTTATATTTAGTCTCAAAGCTATCTTACTCTAAAATAGAGTATATTATAAACAACTCACTACCTGTACTTTTTACGGGACTTACTTATCTGATTATATCTCGTATAGATATTATAATGCTAAATAAATATGTAAGTTTAGAGTTAGTAGGAGAGTATAATATAATTGCTAGAGTTACACTTCAAGTTCTATTTTTTAATCAAGTAATTGTCTCATACTATTATCCTAGATTAGCTAAAATGTTTTCACAAAAAAAGAGTATAAAGCAAATATCGGCATATAATAGAAAATTTCTATTTTTATCTTTTATATCAGTTAGTATAGTTAGTTTATTTCTATTTATTGGAGTATATTATTTTGCACTTTTTGATATATTAAATATCAAAAATAAAGAGATATTTTTTAATGTATTTTTAATACTTATGATAACACAAATTATATACTCTGCAATATGTTTTTATGGAAATATACTCATATATATACATAAACAAAATATAGAATATTTCAATAACTTTATGGTGCTATTATTAGCAATTATACTAAATATATTACTTATTCCAACTTATGGAGTATTAGGTGCTTCAATAGCTACATCTATTGCTTTACTTTTGGGTAATTTTTTACAAATGCTACAAGTTAGACATTTTATGGGGAGTTTTTTTGTATAATATTATAAAAAATTAAGATAAAGTTTAACTCTGTGAAAAAAAAGCTTCTTTTACTTTTATTAGTAAGTCACTATATTGATGCCTCTGAACTAGATTTAGGTATGGGTATAGGTGATATGTATTATCCTGATTATCTAGGTTCAGACCATACAAACAATATGATTATCCCATTTCCATTTATAGACTATCATAGTAAAAAACTAGATATTGACAAAGATGGAATTAACCAACAACTATTTTCTATAGATAGATTGAGTGCTAGAGTTAGTATGAACGGTTCATTACCTGTTAGTAGTTCTGGAGCTAGAGAAGGGATGGCTGACCTTGACTTAGCAGGTGAAATTGGTCCTGCATTGGTTTATAAGTTTTATATCCAAGATGAATTGACTTTAAAATTGGATATTCCTATTCGTGCTGTGATTTCTACTAATTGGAAAACTCTTAACTATAGAGGATATAAAACAGACCCAAGAATAGCTATAGATTATGATATTGAGGGGTATCTATGGCAATTTCAAACAGGTATAGTTTGGTCTGATAGTAGATATAGTAACTATATATATGGTATAGATAATGGTGATGTGAGAGAAAATAGAGCAAAATATAAAGCCAAAGCAGGTTATTTAGGATGCAAAACTTCATTTGGAATATCTAAAAAGTATGCAAGGATATGGGCAGGAGCAGTTATCAGATATTATAATTTATCTGGTGCTATTTCAAAGAGTAGTCCACTAAAAAAAGAAAACTATGCTATATATAGTGGATTATTTATCGCTTACTTATTTGATAAAAAGTTTTCACAGAAGATAAAAAAATGGATAGAATAGGATAGATTTATTAGGATAATAAGCTTTATTAAATTATAAATGTTATAATTCCTTAAAAAAATCTGAAAGGTAATTATGAGTATAGCTATTATGACCTCTGGTGGTGATTGTGCAGGAATGAACCCTGCTATTAAATATTTTGTAGAACATGTATTAAACCAAGATTTAAATCCTTATTTAATTTATGATGGATTAGAAGGTATGATAGATAACCATATACAAAAAGCTACTTTAAATGATGTCAATGCTATTATTCATTTGGGTGGTACAGTTATAGGAAGTTCTCGTTCCAAACGATTTTTTGAGTATAATTATAGAAAACAAGCTTATGAGAATTTACAAAAATTGAATATAGACAAGATTATTGTTCTTGGTGGAGATGGCTCTTTTCGAGCTATGGATATTTTTTCTCATGATTTTGGAATAAAATTTGTAGGTATTCCTGCTACAATTGATAATGATATTTATGGAACAGAATATTGTCTAGGTGTTGATACAGCTTTAAATATGATTAGAAGCTCTATTGACTCTATTCGTGATACGGCTTCATCATTTAGACGAGCTTTTGTAGTAGAGACTATGGGTAGAGAGTCAGGCTATCTGGCTCTTATCTCTGCTATCACTTCAGGTGCAGAGATTTGTGTGATACCAGAGATGCCGTATGATTTGGAAAGCAAAAAAAAACAAATCCAAAAAGATATAGATGAGGGAAAAAGATATGTTTTAGCAGTGGTAGCAGAGGGTACAGAAAAAACAGATGAGGTTTATAAATTTTTGAAAAATGATATGCATATGGATACTAGAGTAACGGTTCTTGGTCATATTCAAAGAGGAGGAAACCCAACCGTTTTCGATAGACTTATGGCAAGTAATTTTATTAAACACTCAATTGATAGAATTTTAGAAAAAGATTGTGCTGGTGAGGTGATTGTATATAAAAAGTCATCATTTAAGTTTATAACGATTGATTATATAGCCTCACATAGTTATAAAATATCTAATGCATTAATCGGATTATACAAGATAGATTATTGTGGTAATAAATGTTAAAGGAGTTGTATGAATTTACATACATATAAAATAAAAGAAGAGTATAAAACAAGTGTAGCTTATTTCTCAATGGAGTTTGCTATAGACCAAGCACTAAAAACCTATTCAGGTGGATTAGGATTTTTGAGTGGTTCACATATGCGAAGTGCTTATGATTTAGGTCAAAATGTAATTGGTATAGGAATGCTTTGGAGTTATGGATATTATGACCAAGAGAGAGACCAACACAAAGATTTAAAAGCTAATTTTATCCGAAAAAGATATTACTTTTTAGAAGATTTGAATATTGAGGTCAAACTTAGTATCAATAATCATCCTGTTTATGTTAAAGCTATGTTATTAAAACCTGAAACATTTGGAACAGCTCCTATAATATTTCTATCAACTGATTATGATAAAAATGACCATTTAGCTAGAACAATTTCATATAAATTATATGATGCTTATGAAGATACGAGAATAGCCCAAGAGACTGTTTTAGGAGTAGGTGGAGTTAAAGTTTTAGAAGCATTAAATCAAAAGATTGATATATATCATCTTAATGAAGGACATGCTTTACCTCTAGCTTTTGAATTATATAAAAAATATTCAACTCAAGATGAACTTAGAAAACATATTGTATTTACAACCCATACACCTGAGAAAGCAGGGAATGAAGAGCATAATATTCATAAACTCCAACAGATGGGATTTTTTACAGATTTGAGCTTGAATAAGGTTAGAGAGTTAACTCAAATAGAAGATGAGCATTTTTCATTAACACTTGGAGCATTGAGAGTTTCTAAAATAGCTAATGGTGTATCTAAATTACATAGTATAGTTTCTAATAATATGTGGAAAGATTATGAAAATATAGCTTCTATAATCTCTATTACCAATGCACAAAATAAAAAATATTGGGTAGATGACCAACTATTACACTTTTTTGATACAAATGAAGATTATGAGATTGTAGGTAGAAAAAAACATCTCAAAAAGAAACTCTTTGAGTTAGTAGCTAATCAAACAGGTAAACTTTTTAACCCTGATGTATTAACTATGGTTTGGGCAAGACGATTCGCAGAGTATAAACGACCTGATATGTTAATTTATGATTTGGAAAGATTTAAGAAGTTAGTAACTAATAGTGAAAAACCAATACAGATTATATGGGCAGGTAAACCATATCCATTTGATATGGATGCTATACATATATTTAATGAACTTCATCATTTATCATTAGATTATCCAAATGTAGCAGTTCTATTAGGGTATGAACTTGAATTATCAGCAATGCTAAAAAAAGGTTCTGATATTTGGCTAAATACCCCTAGAATTACAAGAGAAGCTAGTGGAACAAGTGGAATGACGGCTGCTATGAATTCAGTAATTAACTTTTCTATCAATGATGGATGGATGCCTGAATTTAGTGAAGATGGAGTTAATAGTTTTATTATTCCTGCAGACCCTAGCTTGGATATAGAGACCCAAGATAAACAAGACCATACAAATATGATGAATATTTTGGAGAACAAGATTATCCCTCTCTATTACAATAATCCAGATGAGTGGCTTAAAATTCTCAAAAACTCTATGAGAGATGTCACTCCATATTTTGATTCTGGAAGAATGGCTGATGAATATTATGCAAAAATGTATAATTTCTAATCAAATTATCTCAAGCTTTTTGGCTTGAGAATGGAGGTTCTAATGAAAAAGTTTTTTGTTTTATTGATAATTACTATACTATCTATATTTTTTTTCCTTCTTAGTAAACAAGGAAATGAACTATTTAAACCATATATATCAACTTATATAGAAAATCAACTTGAAGAAAATATAAGTGTTGAAATTCAAAAGCTACAAATAGATATAAATGAGATAAAATTAACTGCTATATTAAATCACAAAACAGCTATCAAAGCCCAAGCTCAAATATCTCTATTTGAAAAAGATATAATAAATAATATTCAAATAGATTTACCTAAAACTGAGATAAAAGAGCTACTAGCTATATCCAATCAACCCCTCTATGCTAAAGGCAAAGCTAATATACATATAGAAACTCCCACATTAAAAAATTGGAAAATAGAAGCTAAATCAGAGATAAAACTATATGATATACTACTAAATAAAGAGGTTTTAAAAAAAGCATTAAATATAGATATTCCTACTAATACTAAAATAAATGGGGTTCTAAATATAGAAAAAAATAGAGATATATTAACAAGCAATGGAAAGATACAGAGCAATTTAGCTGATTTAAATTTTGATTTGGCAAAATATAATTATAAAACTCATAAATTAGACTCTGATTATTATATAAAAATATCGGATTTGAGCAAGTTTAAATATCTTATAAAACAGAAGCTTTATGGTCTATTAGAGATGAATGGAAGCATACATAAAGACAAAATGTTAATCGTGACAGGACGAACAAATAGTTTAGATGGAATAGTTGATTTTAAACTAATTGATAATCACATAAAAGCAGAGATATTTGATATATCTGTAGAAAAATTAATAAGAATGTTTCACTATCCTCAAATTTTTAATGCTAAATTGATAGGCACTCTAAACTATAATCTAAAAAAAGAAAAGGGTATAATTGATGCTAAACTAAATAATGCTAGACTACTTCCTAACCAATTAACTACACTTATCAAAAATATAAAAGGTTTAGATTTGACAAAAGAGAGTTATAACCAGACAACCTTTATTGGTAATATAGACAAAAATAATATCAAATTTAATTTAAATGCAAAAAGTAAAACCACTACTCTATCATTAAAAGATGCAACTATGAATAAAAGAACAGAAAAAATAGATACTAAATATACTATTAAAATAGGTGAACGAGATATAACTGGAGAAATCAAAGGTAGTATCAAGAATCCCAAAGTTACTATAGACTCATCAAAGTTTATTGAACATAAAATTTTAAATGGTATATCAAAATATATTAAAAATGGTTCTTTGGAAGATTTTGGTATAGGAGAAAAAGAGCAAAAAGCAATTAAAGATACTTTTCTTGAACTTTTTAAATAATCTATTTTCTTTTAAAGAATTATTATAAAATTCTAACAATTTTATAGTATAATTTTCTCATTTAAATCAAAATGGAGTTCAATTTATGAACAATTTACTGAAGATACTGGTTGGTTCTAGTTTTGCTATAGCTATAGCTTATTATACACATATATCATTTGGGCATATGCTACATGCAGAGTTTCTTATGATAGCTGCTATATTTGGGGCTTATATGGCAATGAATATTGGAGCAAATGATGTGGCTAATAATGTAGGACCAGCTGTTGGTTCAGGTGCATTAACTATAGGTGGAGCTATATTAATAGCCTCAATATTTGAAGCGACAGGAGCATTAATAGCAGGTGGTGATGTTGTTAAAACTATTAAAAAAGGTATTATAGACCCTAGTGCATTTGGTAGTGACCCTATGATGTTTGTTTATGCTATGGCAGCAGCTCTACTAGCTGCTGCATTATGGTTAAATCTTGCTACTTGGCTCAAAGCACCAGTATCAACTACACACTCTATTGTAGGTGGTGTAATGGGTGCAGGAGTTGCAGCTGGTGGATTTGCAATTGTATCTTGGGGAACTATGGGTAAAATTGTAGCATCTTGGGTTATCTCTCCTATTTTAGGTGGATTGATTGCTGCTGGATTTTTATATATTATCAAATCAGAGATTTTGCATAAAGATAATAGATTAGATGCAGCCAAAAAAGTTGTACCTATATTAGTATCTATTATGGCAATGGCATTTATAATCTATTTGACTATCAAAGGACTTAAACATATTTGGAGTGATATTCAATCAATATTACCATTTTTGCCAGAGAGTAAAAAACCTACAATTGGTATTGCTTTAATATTTGGTATTATTGGAGCTATTATTACTTATATATTAGTCAAACCTCGTATTAATAAAAGAGTAGAAATACTTGCTAATGATAGAGTAGCTATCAATACACTATTTACTATCCCTCTTATATTGTCTGCTGCTATGCTTAGTTTTGCACATGGTGCAAATGATGTAGCTAATGCTGTTGGACCTTTGGCTGCTATATATGATGCTCTCGCTCATACTACTATCTCTACAAAAGCATCTATTCCTTTATGGGTTATGGTTACAGGAGGAGTAGGTATCTCTGTTGGTTTGGCTCTTTTTGGACCACGGCTTATTAAAACTGTTGGTTCAGAGATTACAGAATTAGACCAAATGAGAGCATTTTCTATTATGATGGCTGCTGCTATTACTGTAGTTATCGCTTCTCAATTAGGTCTTCCTGTATCTTCTACTCATATTGCTGTTGGTGGTGTATTTGGTGTTGGCTTTCTTAGAGAGTGGCTTGATAGAAAAGGTACAAATGAGAAACATACCCAACTTAATGCACAATTAGCAATTGTAGATAAGTATAAAAATGAGTTAGATAATATTGGTAAAGACTATAAAAAACAGGTTGAACTAATTGCTAGAGTAAAAGCAGAGAAAAAAATTGCTAAACGAATTAAAAAAGAGCTTCGTGAAAAATATGTCAAACGAGGTATGGTTAAAAAGATTATATTAGCATGGATTATAACTGTTCCTGCAGCAGCCGTACTTTCTGCTATTGTATTTTATATATTAAAAGGAATGGGAGCATAAATAATCTAAATATATTATTAAGATTATCTAAGAATAGATAATCTTGATAAGAATATGATTTATTTTATCTTTAAATCTACTCTCATGGCTATTTACACTATAATTTATATCATATAGATTATCTTTGATAATCTCTTGAATAAATCCATTACTATTTCTTTGTAAATTTTTCCCATCAAAAATAGGTTTACCTCTAAATATATTCTCTAAAAATGTATCAGGATAGTTAATTGATAACATCTTACTATTAAAATCTTTTTTCTCCATACATTCAAATGTGGACATACATACATTCATACCATTTATATCCAAGCTCATAATAGGCTGACCCATACTATATACCTCAACTTTAACAAATGAATTGCTTTTGTATATAAATCCCATACCTGCATATTGTATTGTAGGTGTCCTAAGGACTATAGATGCACTCTCTTGATTTTTTTCTTTAATGAGATTTTTACTTGTACATCCATTCAAAATTAATAAAATAGCAGACAGAAAAGTAATAGTTTTTAACATAACTTATAATTCCTTTTTCAAAATTATATCTAATAAAAATAATTTTTATATTTTTTTATATTTAATAAAAATTTAAGTTTATTTTGTTATAATTTCGTCCACAAGTTGTTAATGGCCCCTTCGTCTAGCGGTTAGGATCCATGGTTTTCATCCATGTTACAGGAGTTCGAGTCTCCTAGGGGTCACCATTTTCAAACTTGTATCTTTTTTATTTAGTGGCCCCTTCGTCTAGCGGTTAGGATCCATGGTTTTCATCCATGTTACAGGAGTTCGAGTCTCCTAGGGGTCACCACTAAATATCAATCTCTCATTTTTTACTATTTTTTTTAAATATGTGTATAGTTTTGAATAAAATAGGTTAATTTTTTGATTTTATTATTATAAATTCTATTTGACTGTAAAAATTATATATTGTTATGATAAAATTCTATATCAAAAAAAATATTAAGGAATAATCATGGAACAATTTAAACAAGAGTGTCTAGCATATCATGAAAAAGGAAAAACAGCAACGCTTATTACTAAGCCATGCAAAACTCAAAAAGAGTTATCGATGGCATATACACCAGGTGTAGCCTATCCTTGTTTAGAAATAGCAAAAGACCCTAAATTAGCATATAAATATACTAATAAAGGTAATACAGTAGCAGTTATCTCTGATGGAACAGCTGTACTTGGTTTAGGAAATATAGGTGGATTGGCAGGTAAACCTGTTATGGAAGGTAAAGCTGTATTATTTAAAACATTTGCCAATGTTGATGCTGTAGATGTGATGTTAAATGTACATGAAATAGATGAAATAGTAAATGTATGTTCTGCTATATCTGATACTTATGGTGGTATTAATCTTGAAGATATATCTGCTCCAAAATGTTTTGAGATAGAGAGAATACTTCAAGAAAAGCTAGATATTCCTGTATTTCATGATGACCAACATGGTACAGCTATTATCACCTCAGCAGGTCTTCTCAATGCAGTTGAGTTGGCAGATAAAGAGATAGGAGATATAAAAGTAGTGATAATTGGTGCAGGTGCAGCAGGAATTGCTAGTGGAAATATGTACCGTCAATTGGGTGTTAAACATATCGTAATGCTAGACTCCAAAGGAGTTATACACTCAGGAAGAGATGACCTCAATAAATATAAACAAGATTTCGCAATTGAAACAACAGATAGAACACTAGAGGATGCTATAAAAAATGCAGATATGGTATTAGGTCTCTCATCTGGAAATATTATTTCTCAAGATATGGTAAAAACTATGGCTCAAGATGCAATTATTTTTGCTTGTGCTAATCCAATTCCTGAAATTACCCCTGATAAAGTTACTAGTGTCAGACCTGATATTATTGTTGGAACAGGGCGAAGTGATTTCCCTAACCAAGTAAATAATGTTTTAGGTTTTCCATTTATATTTAGAGGTGCTTTAGATGTAGGAGCTAAAAAGATTACAGATAATATGAAAATAGCTGCAGTTAAAGCACTAGCTGATTTGGCAAAAGAACCAGTACCAAATTATATCAAAGCAATATATGAAGACCAAACTTTAGAATTTGGACGAAAACATATTATACCTACACCATTCTCAAAAGAGGTTCTAGTATGGGTAGCATCAGCAGTTGCAAAGGCAGCATATGATGATGGAGTTACAGATATGGAAGTGTTTGAACTAGATAAATATCGAGATGAATTGCATAAAATGATTTATGTTGATAGTGATGAGAGTTCATCTTTAACTAAAGAGTAAAAGCTATAGATATGAAAAATATATACTCTTTTACTAATTTATTAGAAAAGAGTGGTTGTATCCACTTGGTTACAACCAAAAATAAAAACTATGATTATAACTTTTCTTTAGCTCTACATACTAATGAAAACCCAAAAAGCATTTTAAAAAATAGAAGAAGCATTCAACAACAATTTCCGAATATGCAATTTATAGTCGCTAATCAAACTCATAGTGACCATATATCTATTATAACTCATACTACAAGTAGAGGATGGGATAATATAGATACCATCATAAATAGCTCTGATGCACTAATTACTAATCAAAAAGGTGTAATGCTAACAATTCTCACAGCTGATTGTGTACCTATTTTGCTATTTGACCCCAAACAAAAAGTAGTATCAGCCATTCATTCAGGATGGAAAGGCACAAAACAACAGATAACCCTTAAAGTAGTAAAAAAAATGCAAAAAGAGTTTAATTCAAATCCAGTAGATATTATAGCAGGAGTTGCTCCATCTATTGGAAAATGTTGTTATGAGGTTGATTGGGGTGTAGCACAATATTTCCAAGAGTATAACAATGCTTTTGATAAAATAGGAGAGAAATATATGCTGGATTTACCTTATATAAATAAATCCCAACTTTTAAAAGCAGGATTACAAGAAAAAAATATTGAACTTAGTAATATCTGCACTGCTTGTGAAGTTGATAAATATTTCTCTTATCGAAAAGAGAATGGATGTAGTGGTCGATTTATGAGTATGATTGGTATGCCCTTGTAATATAAAGTTTATATGAGCTATTATAATATTCAAATTATTCTAAGGATGAAAATGCGTTTAATACTATTATTTTTACTAACAATTAACCTCTTTGCTCTTGATGCAGAGTTAACAATTGAAAAGGATGTGGAATCCAAAGCATCTTTGTCTATTATAGAGGATGAAAATAGTGCAGAGAGTAGCAAATTACATAAAAAGATGTTTGCATTACTGCTCAATGATATAAAAATGAGTGGGCATTTCAATGCTGATACAAACTATCATAAAGGTAGTTTTGATGATATAATGATAGCTCCAGAACTACATGATAGAGAGTATCTATTAAAATATAGTTACTCTGCTACAGGTAATAAGCTTGATGTAAAATTGGTACAGAGTTATGACAATAGTATTGTTTTTCAGAAAGGTTATAGTATAAATAGCTCAAAACGGTATCCTTTTTTGGCACATAATGCTATTGTAGATATTAATAATGCTCTAAATTATGATGATATATCTTGGATGAAACGGTATATACTTTTTTCTAAATATACCTCATCAGGTAAAAGTGAAATTTGGGTGGCTGATTATACCCTAACATTTTCTAGTGCTATTGTTAGAGGTGGATTAAATTTATTCCCTAAATGGGCAAATCCAAATCAGACGGCTTTTTATTACACCTCTTATAATAGTCTATTACCAACACTATATCGTATAGACATGCTATCAGGAAATCGTAAAAAAATTATCTCTTCAGAGGGAATGCTGGTTTGTTCTGATGTAAGTCGCGATGGAAGCCGACTACTTTTAACTATGGCACCAAATGGACAGCCTGATATTTATGAATATAGTATAGGTGGTAGTGTAAAAAAAATAACAAATTTTAGAGGAATTGATGTCAATGGTAAATATCTAGGTGATGAGAGTCGAATAGCATTTGTATCTAATCGAATGGGACGACCTAATATTTATAGTAAATCTATAGGTTCTTCTTATGTATCAAAAGTTCCACAATATGGTAATAACAATAGCTCATGTGATGCATTTAACCAGTATATTTTATATTCAGTCAAAGAGGGTAGGTCAACTAATATCTATCTAGGTTCTGCATATAGCTCATATGTTAGACCATTGACTAGTAATGGTTTAAATCAACTACCAAGATTTTCAATTAATGGTAAAGTTGTACTTTATATCAAACAAAATCATGGTAAAAATAGCATAGGATATATGAATTTAGCAACCAAAGAGAGTATTTTGTATCCTATGGTAAGTGGTAAAATTCAATCAATTGATTGGTAAATTTTTATGCTATAATATAAAAACTTAATATAAAGGAAAAACATGAAAAAACAGTTGTCTATCATGGCTATATCATTTGTGATATTGGTATCAGGATGTGCGAAAAAAGAAGTTAGTAATTTGGGGATAAAAGATAAAAGTGTATCCCACCAACCAATAGTTCCTACCACCACTAATACTGGTTATGAAAATGTTGATTTGTATGGACAAAATAGTGATACTTATACACATAATAACTCTTATGATGATGAGGCAAATGGTGTCAAAAATATCTATTTTGATGTTGACCAATATATTATTACCCCTGATAAACTTCCAACTATTATTAATAACGCTAGATTATTAAGTAGTAAGATTAAAGCAGGTTCAAGAGTGAAAATAGAGGGTCATTGTGATGCAACTGGAACAGATGAGTACAATTATGCTTTGGGATTACGAAGAGCTAGAGCATCCAAAGAGGCTTTGGTTAGCCGTGGTATCAATTCGTCTAGTATCACTATGGTAAGTATGGGTGAAAGTTCTCCAGAGTGTACCACAGACTATTCAAGTGCATGTTATGCAAAAAATAGACGCGTTGAGTTTAAAGTTATTAGATAATGGATAGAAAGATGAAAAAAATAGTTTTAATAGGATGGTGTATCTATTTATCCTCACTGCTTTATGCAAATGAACCCTCAGTATATGGAGCAGGTAATATCGATAGTGCAAATCCTTATGGTTTGAGCAAAACAGAACAGGGTGTTTTGGAAAATAGAAGAACTCTACAGAATTTAAAAAATAGAGTAGAAGAGCAACAAAATCGTATAGATGGTTTGATAACAATAATAGATGGATTAAATAAAAAAGTTTTATCACTAAAAGAGCAAACTCATGCAAATTCTAATAGAGTAAGAGAAAATAGTGATAATAATAAAACTTACTCTCTACTACTTGAATTAGGACAGATGGTTGACCAGATAAATAACAACTATGTTACAAGGGAAGATTTAAAGGAAGCATTGGCAGGAAGTAGAACAGCACGAAATAGTACTGTTTCCTCTCCAAAAGGTAACTCTGCCGACATCTCTACTATTTATAGAGAAGGTGTTCAACTATTTGCTAAAAAAAGTTATAATACAGCTAGAGAGAAATTTCAAGAGGCACTTGCTAAAAATTATAAAAAAGCATCATCTAATTATTATTTGGGTGAGATAGCTTATTATACAAAAAATTATACCCAAGCAGTAGGGTATTATAAAAAGAGTGCATCACTATATAATGGTGCTAGTTATATGAAAATATTGTATCTTCATACTGCTATAGCTTTAGCAAGAGATGGTCAAAAGGAACAATCCAAAAACTTTTTTCAATTTGTTATAGATAATTATCCTAATACAAAAGCTGCATATATAGCAAAAAAAAATCTCTAGTAAGTAGCGATAAAGTTTGATTTGCTATTATGTTGAAAATTTTAAATAACAGGAGTTTATATGGCAATTACTAATGAAAATTGTGTTGTAGGCATTGAATATGAAGTAAAAGAAGCAGGAACAACCCAAATTGTTGATAGTAATAAAGGTGGACAACCACTAGAGTTTATTATGGGTATTGGTCAAATCATTCCAGGTCTTGAAAAAGGTTTAGTAAATATGAATGAGGGTGATAGTGCTGATATTATGGTTTCTGCAGTTGATGCTTATGGTGATTACAATGATGAAGCAATTCAAACTCTACCAATTGAGCAGTTTGAAGGTGTTGAACTAAAAGAGGGATTAACTCTTTATGGTCAAGGTGAACAAGGTCAAACAGTTCAAGTAACAGTAAAATCATTTAATGACAAAGATGTTGTAGTTGATTTCAACCATCCATTAGCTGGAAAAGATTTAATGTTCTCTGTAAATATATTAAGTGCTAGAGAAGCAACAGCAGATGAAATATCATCAGGTCAAGTTGGTGGTGAACATTGTGAAAGTGGTTCTTGTGGCTGTGGTCACTAATTAGTGTTGTGGGTTTTTCAACCCACACAATATAATCTATTTTTTTATCTCTTTATGCACTATAGTAGTTAATCCCAGCAGTTTCCATCCTTCAAAACCACTTCTATAATAGAACATTTTTTCTTTTGGGTATCCATGTTTTATCATACCATCAATAAAATGTTTGGATTGTTCACACCATATTCCATTACAAAAGATAGCTAACTCTTTCGCTTTTGAAAAATCCCACTTACCATCAGCTTTGATTTTCATACCCAATATTTGAAATATCTTTTGAGCTTTTTTTCTTGAAGCATTTTGAATAACAGGATATGGGATATTGATTGCAGAAGGTATAGTTTCTAACTCAAACCAACTTTTAAGCCGTGCATCAATAACAACACCTGTATTATTAGAGACCTTATTTTGTATAAATTTCAATAGCTCAATCTCTTCAATATTTTGAATTCCATCAGCTACATGGGTAGGTTGTATGCAAAATGGAGGACATGGTCTTGATGTTTTGCTATAATCGTCTGTCAGACGATTATTAGTATCTTGAATTCTTTCTATTTTGACTTTTTTACCAGAGTCAGTTGTCATAATGAAAGGCATCTCATTTGTAATCTTGACAGTAATATGCTTCTCTTTTGCATTCTGTGCTAATAGCAGTGATGCAAATAGTGGAAGAATAAGTAATCTTTTCATTTTTTTCCTTTTTTTATTATCTATTCAGGAACTCTAAGTCTTTGACCTACATAAATTTTATCAGGTCGTCTAACGATATCAGGGTTTGCTTCATAGATTTTTTTATACTCCATAACATTACCATATGCTCTTTTAGCAATCTTACCTAAAGTATCACCTTTTTTAACGGTAATATATCTCATCTCTTTTTTTCTAGTTTTTGCCTCTTTTGTGATTGATTGTGTATAGTTTGTATTATCTTTTAGTTTAGACTCTTCTGTATCTATAACATTTGAAATTTCATCAGAAAGTTTACTTAACTCATCACTACTATTTCCTACTTTATCATCCAATATAACTTTGTTATATGTATTAGGTTTATCACTATTACTTGCTTTTTTATTATTATCTTTCTCTGCAATAGTATCAATATCATCTGATATACTTGATAGGGAATCCACTTCAGAATCAGATAGTGATTTCAATAGTTTACTATCTTGAAATTGGTCAGAACTATCTTCTATAGGTTTTGTTGTTGAAGGGGATGTTGTTGATTGAGATGAGGTTAACTCTTTATTTTTATCTTTGTTCATTTTTTGCATAACCATCTGAACTATATTTGCAATATCTTCTGGGTTCATCTTATCATTACTATCTGTAGATACTATATTTTGTACTTTTTTTGTAATTTGGGTAGTCATAGCAGGTTCTTTTTGCTCTTCTTTTGATAATACGCTTTTCTCTCCTTTAGTAACAATCTCTTCTGATACCATATCAGTTTTTTCTATCTTTGTTGGGACAGTCTTGGAACTATTCATGCTTTTCCAACCAAAATATGCTAATGCCATGATAAGAAGTAAAAGTAAAATTATAAAAACTATCTTTTTGCTACCTCCACTATTTTTCCTACTAGAAATTTCAGCACCACGCGTCTCTTGAGCATAATAGTCATTATACTCATCTTGATTGTATTCATCTTTATTTAACATGTTTTCTCCTTTGTGTTAAAATTAAGTTATTTAGGTTTTATGGTTGTCAAACCAAGAATTTGCCAATATTGCATCCCTCCTCTGTAATATTGTATTTTTGATTTTGGATAACCTAGATAAACAAGATTTCTCATAGCACGAACACCCTGTTGACACCATGGTCCATTATCAAATATCATAATAGTTTGTGTTTTAGAAAAATCCCATTTATCACTTTTTTTAACTGCACCAAAAAGCTCAAAAATTTGACGAATAAAAGGATTATTGCCCTTGGTAGATAGTATAGAAAAAGGAATATTAATAGCACCTGGAATAGTTCCGACTTGATGCCATTTAGGCATTCTAGCATCTATCAAAAGTCCTTTATTATTATTGACTTCATTAGATATAAAATTGATAACATCAAGTTCACTAACTGTTTTTATACCTTTAATAGGTTGAAAAGCTTGTATAGTAAAAGGAGGAGCAGGTCTAGAAGTTTTTGCATAAGAGTTTTTAAGTTTATGATTTGTATCTTGAATTCTCTCTATCTTTATTGCTTCTCCATCAACATCAACATTGATAAATGGAAGCCCCTTTTTTATATTTACTTCAACCCCATTTAGTGAAGAGATAAGAAGAGATAAAGATAAAATACCTATTAGCGAAAATTTCTGTGTCTTCATGACAACCCCTTTAATATAACATAATTTTAAATTATACAATTAATAAATAATTAATTTCGTTAAGTTCTATTTTATCTGAATTTTTCTTAGGTAATTATGAACTTGTAAATATTTTTTTAAAATATATAGGATTTAGCAAATTTTATAATATAGAAATAAGAAGTAGAGTTATCTACTTCTTGAACCATCCTTTGACCCTATCAAAAACATCTTCAAATGAGCTAGTATGAGGACGACTTTCTACACCAAAGCTCTCTTGTAATTTATTAAGTAGTTTTTTCTGCTCATCATCTAATTTTTTAGGATATATGATTTTTATCTGTGCGATTAGTTTTCCTTTTCGTCCAGAGTGAACATCAACGACACCCTCATTATTAAATACAAACTGTTCTCTATCTTTAGTCCCTACTTTTAGGTCTAATTCTAACTCTCCATAGAGTGATGGTATAGTAATAGTATCACCTAAAATAGTTTGTGTAAAGAATACAGGAACTTCCGTATATATATTTGTTCCCTCACGGATAAAGTGCTTATCCTCTTCTACATTAAATGTAAGATATAGGTCACCTCTTTGCCCATTTTTAGACTGATTTCCATACCCTTGAGCTCTTAGTCTATTTCCTGTATCAACACCTGCTGGTATATTAATAGTGATAGTATCTGGCTCTTCATGGTATCCTCTTCCTGAACAGGATGGACACTTTTCTGTAACTTTTTGTCCCTCTCCATGACATTTTGGACAAGTTTGTGCAAATGACATAAATCCTTGCTTCATAACTACTTGTCCTTGTCCATTACAGTAATCACAAACTTCTAGTTTACCACCTTTAGCACCAGTACTATTACAGTCACTACAAGGTACTTTATATTTAATATTTATCTTTTTTTCCGTACCAAAGACGGCTTCATTGAATTTAAGAGGATATTCAACTTCAAAGTCCAGATTATATTTTTGGGTTTCTCTTTTTCTTCGACCTCTAAAATTAGAACTACCGCCACCAAACATAGAGTTAAATATATCCATAATATCATCCATATTTTGATGACCACCAAATCCACCACCTCTACCATGTCCTTCTAATCCAGCTTTGCCATATTGGTCATATATAGCTCGTTTCTGCTTATCACTAAGTACCTGATATGCTTCATTTATGACTTTAAATCGCTCTTCTGCTTCATTATCACCTTGATTTCTATCAGGATGATATTTCATTGCCAATTTTCTATAAGACTTTTTTAGTTCTTCTCCCGAACAGTCTCGGCTAACTTCCAAAGCTTCATAGTAGTCAAGTTCTGTCATTTTATCTCCAAGTATTAATATTGGGCGAATTCTATCATATTTTTGCTATAATTCGAGATAATATTAATATTTAAGGTGGTGATATGCAATACATCCTAAACATCTTAAAGTGGTAGAGTTTATCAAAATGGTTATATCTAACTCAAAAGTGTCAGATTATCTCTTCTAAGATAGAAAAAATTCTATCTTAGAAAATTCTAATTTATAGATTATCTATAAAACTTAACTCCTCATCACTAATATCTTTCATATAGTCACTACCACATTTTAACTCTTTGAGATATTTGAAAGCACTATTGATATTATCTTTGAGCATAATACTTCCATGTTGAGGCATAATATTAGTTACTTCTCTATCTTTGAAATTCATTAGAAAATTTCTACATACCTTATTTGAAGCTATATAATCTTGGTGAAACAAATCCATACTCTCTATATGTTCATTAAAATCATTTTCTAATATTAAATTCCATTCTAAACTAATTGATGCCCAAATATCACCTGAAAATAGTGTTTTAGTATATCTATTATAGATGGTAACAGCCCCTGGTGAGTGCATAAAAGGAGATGGTATAAACTCCAATACTGCACCAGACTCCAAAGTTAATGATGGTTTTTGTTCTGTATTAAAAAAATTATACTGCTTACCATCTTCTATATAATGTTGAATTAAAACATTAACAACAGGCGAAGTTATAATCTCTATATTTGGATTAAGTTGCAACCAGTCAATCATAGCTGATGTGACATCAGGGTCTTGATGATTTACAAAAATTTTAGTAATATCATCAAGAGGCATTATCTGTTTAATTCTAGCTAATGTCTCTTGAAACTCCCCCCTACTTCCACAATCAATAATTATTCCATCTTTTTTATCTTTAATCAAATATATATTACTTCTCAATGCCTGAGATGAAGTTGTTCCTACCCAATAGATTTTATGAAATCCTTTTTCAATAAGAGGAACAGCATCTTTCGTCAAATTATATTTTTTATTAATATCTATAGTCATAATATTAGCTTAATCTATTTTTTATATCTCTAAATAAATCAAAATTAGTAATAAATAATTCTAAAAGTTTAGGCTCAAATTTAACCCCTTTTTCTCTCTTGATAATATCTATTGCATCCTCTGAAGATATGGTTTCAGGAGAATATATACGAGGTGTAGTTAACTCATCATAGAAGTTAACAATAGATGCAATTTGTGAGTATAGTGGTATCTCATCTCCTTTTAATCCATAGGGATAACCACTTCCATCCCAATTTTCTTGATGAGCTATAATTACCTGTTTAGCCATTTTAATAAGTGTAGTCTCTTCTAAATCCTCAACAACTGAAAGACCCAAAGTTGGATACTCTTTAAACCTTATATTTTGTGCGTTTTTTCTATCTTCTTTTGGTACTCTAAGCAATCCTATATCATAAATAGACATACAGTAGTAGAGGTTATCTATCTCTTTTGAATTTAATCCACATAGTTTTGCCATAGTTTTTGCATACTCTCCTAATCGGATTGAGGCTTTCTCCTCTTTATAACTCTCCTCATGAGCTATATTACCTAACTTTTCCAAAAGTTTTTTTTGTGAACCAATTGCTATCTCAATAGCTTTTTTAAGGTCACATAATTGATGTTCTGAAGAAGCATTTTGAGTCTGGGCATCATCTTTTATATCATATAGTAAATCACAAAAATATTTAATACGCAAATGGTTAAATACCCTTAATTTAAGCTCTTCTGGACTATAAGGTTTGGATATAAAATCATTTGCTCCTAATTGATAAGTTGTTCGTTTCTCATCCTCTTTTGAAGTAACTACAATAACTGGAATACTTTTATATTCAGGATTAGATTTTAATATTCTTAGTGTCTCAATACCATCCATAATAGGCATCAAAATATCTAATAATATTATATCTACAACCTCTTTATCTAGCATTTCAAGAGCCTCTTTACCATGACCTGCTTCTAATACAGTAATATTTTTAAACTCTTCAAAAATAGATGATGCTAATGCCTGATTGAACTCATCATCATCTACACTTAAAATTATAATCTTATCAAACTCTTCAAGTTCTTTCATTATTTATTCTCCTCTTCTTTTTTCTCATCTAACAAATTTTTAACACATACCAAAAGCTCATTTTTGGGAGCAACCAAAGCCATGAAATCCCCTTTTTCAGATATTTTTTGTAGTTCTCCTGCCTTACTAGCTAAATCTTTAATACCAATATTGGATAATACACCTTTGAGTGCATGGAAATCTTCGACAAGTTCTTTTATATTTTTATCTTGGAAATTTTTATTAATTCGTCTTACATATTCTGCAATACTACTTAATGCCTTATTAAAAAGCCTATTAGATACATTATCATTAAAATTATTTTTTAGATGATTGAGTGCTATAGTTTTCATATTTGAACACCCATTGCTATCTGTTTCTATTATTTCAGACTCTTCTTCTTTATATTTTGGGTCAAGCGTCTGTTTGTCTATATCACTAAACTCATTATGTATAAGTTTCAATAATTTACTCTCTATATCAGCTCTCTCTAATGGTTTTTCAATAAAGTCATTCATTCCTGACTCTTCTGCTGCTAGTTTATCCTCTTTATAAACATTGGCACTCATACATATAATAGGTGTTTTTTTATCAAATTCTCTAATCTTACGAGTTGCTTCCAATCCATCCATAACAGGCATACGCATATCCATTAAAATTGCATCATAATTTCTATTTTTAGCTTTTTCAACTGCTATTGCACCATTTTCAGCAGTATCACAACTAATAGAGAAGAAGTTATTGAGCATCTCTTTTTCATATTCACGGTTGAGTTCAACATCTTCAACAATCAAAATATCTAATTTAGAATAATCAATCTCATCATCATTATCGAAAAACTCTTTTGAATAGACCTCTTCAATATATTTTATAAATCTTTGATATGCAATAGGTTTGTTAATCACAGTATCAAACTCTGATAAATTTTTATCATGGTCATCACCTTCAAGAGCAATAATTTTAATATGAGAATTTATCGCTTTGAGAGTTCCTGCAATATCTGTTGTATGATTTTTAAATATATCTACATCAAATATAGCTACATCATAAAACTTTCCACTAGCTACCATCTGTATAAGGGATGAAGTTATATCTCCTTGGAGAATATCATAATTTTGAAAATTTACACCCAAATTCATGAACTCTTTTGATAATTTGGCTACAAAATCATCTTTTTCAGCAAACATCATTACATTAGCTTTATTCAGAGCTTTACCTATCTCTTTTTTGCTAGATTTCTTTACAACTATAGTAACTTGAAAACTACTTCCAATATCAGGTTCAGAATCAACTACTATTTCACCATCCATCATACCTGCAATCTGTTGAGATATATAAAGTCCTAGTCCTGTTCCTTGTGTTTTATCGGTTGATTGAAATGGGTCAAATAGTGTTTCCGATACTTCAGCAGGAATACCATTCCCCGTATCATCTACATTTACAGTTATTTTGAGTTTATCATTATCTATATCTTGAATTTCTTTAATATAAAAACGAATAGAACCTTTTTTTGTAAATTTAGCAGCATTAGATAAGAGATTAATAAAAATCTGTTTAAGCCGTTTATCATCTGCATAAATTTTATACTCTAACATAGGAATATCTACAATAAAATCAACCTCTTTTTTAATTCGTGAACGAATAAGATTTGCACAATCAGTAAGTACATCATCTAAATCAATCTCTTTTGGTGACAATTCAATTCTATTATCTCCTATTTTCGCAACATCAAGTAAATCACTAACTAATGATAATAAATGATTAGAACTTTGTACCATACTATCTAAATATCTTTTTTGTTTATTATTTAGTGCCGTATCATCTAATAGTTCACTATATCCTAAAATTGCAGTAAGTGGTGTTCTTAACTCATGACTCACAGAAGCAATAAATCTCTTTTCATTACTTAGAGACTCTTCTAACTCCTCATTTACCTGTGATAGGATATGTGAAACAGTTAGTCTATCTTCATTTGCTTTTTTATATTTTTTTTCTACTTTATTTAACTCTTCTTGCAGTCTCTCAACTCGTTTTATAGTCATATCTTTATCTTTAAAATCAGCTGTTGAGTTGATACTATTAATTATATTTTGTACTAACATCATAATCTATATCTCCTTATCTCTTAATAGTGCAGTGACAAAAGTCTCATTATGAAAACCATATCCTCCAGGGAAAGCACCAATTTCACCATAGGCAAAAAATCCAATTAATGGAACTTCTGTATTATTATATACAGCTTCAATCTCTTTGATAGTCAAATCACCAAGCACCTGTTTTCTTGAACAACAAGGAAATACCAATGCAATTTCAGGTTTAAAATCTTCTCTTTTGGCTAAACAATCTTTGATACTATTATCAACATGCTCTATAATTACTTTACCTTTGGCAGCAGAGAGCCTAACTCTGGATTTTTCTTCAACATGTCCTGCAAAAATTAGTGAACCATCATCTTCATTAATCTCTAATACTGCTCTATAAACTACTTGCCCATTTCTCATAGTTACTTCAAGAGGATATTCAATACCCACTTGTGGCATATCATCATTACTAATATTGAGATACTGTTTATAAAAATCAATAGCAGGTTTACCATCTATCTTATATACTATATTTTTATGAGCTTTAGTTACAATTCTCTCTTTGCCCATACCACTCCAACCAAAAGCTCTAGCTCCGACAATATCAATCTTCTCTCTATCTATTGCCAAAGCTACAATTCCATGATTGGAAAAGTTATCTTTGGAAAAAATAAATGTATCTTTAAGAAGTAAATCATCCCCTGCTGCTCCTCCAAATACATACTCTATTCCACTTGCGACAACTCCTTGTGTATATGCATCATTATCAAAAGCAAGTCCTGAAGTAACTGTAATAATAGCAGGGTCAGAAAACTCTTTTTTTGCCCATGAGGCTATCTGTTCACCTGCTTTATAATAGTGTTCACCTTCAACTTGAATCAGTTTCAGTGATATAGCAGATGGATTAATATCTAGTAACATACAAACTATACTATCCTCTTTTTCATTAACACCTAATATCTCATCTGCATAAATCTCGCCTACAGTAGTAGAACCAAAAACCCAAAATGAGTATCTATTTAGTTCGGCGACCATCTTTCTAATATTATATTTTGGTGATGTATAAATAAATGCTAAAGATGGTTGAAAATTATTACTTATTTTATTATCTATCTGTTTTATCAAATCACTAATTGAATAGCTATGTATTATTGTACTTTTCATATCTACGCATACTCCTTTTTATCTGAAATTTGTTTAATTATTTTTTCTCTTAACTCAAAGAAATAATCAAAATGAGTTAAGAATAGTTTAATAATTTTGGGATGAAATTTTTTACCTTGCCCTGCTCTTAAACTATTATGCGTCTTTTCTTTACTGTCTAAATTCCTACACATTTCATCAAATGCTTCCACAATCGATATAATATAAGCAGATATATAAATCTCATTCTCTTTTCTCTGCTTGGGAAATCCAGTTCCATCAAAATGCTCTTTATATTGAGTCATTATCTGTTTGGTTACTTTTATAAAATCTGTATCTATAGAGTTATTTATAAGTAAATATCCTGATAATAGATATTGATAATCTGTTTTTTTATCTTTTTCTATAGATAATATTTCACCAATATTTCGTAACATTGAAGCATAATATATATTATCAGATTTTTTTTCATCATATCCAATCAATTTACTCAACGCTTTAGATAGAGTTGCTACCGTTGTAAGATTATACATACTCTCTTTTGATACCAATAGTTTTATCATATTATAAAAAGTCTCTTTTTGAGATATTTCAATATCCTCTATAGTATAGTTCTGACTGTTTTTATTCAAAGCTTCATCTATCTCCTGTGGGGTTTGCTCTTTTTCTTTGGCTTGTGTTGCAATAAGTGTAGTATCTATCTCTTCTTTTGATAATTGATTATATTTGGCTCTATACTGCTTCTTTTCTATATGGGCATAAATCCTTGAAGATAGTTCAGATAATTTAAATGGCTTAGAGATAAAATCATCTGCACCCATAGCATATAATTTATTCATCTCTTGCTCATCAGTAGTTATAATAACTATAGGTGTAAAATCATATTTTGCTTCTTGTCTAATCTCTCGTATAGTATCATATCCATCCATTTTAGGCATATGTAAATCTAATAATATCATATCAACAGAATTTTGTGATAAAAGTTCCAATGCTTCTATGCCATCTTCTGCTTCTAAAAAATGTATTGTAGGGATTTTATATAATAGTGAAACAACTAATTGTCTATTAAAGGCATCATCATCTGCAATTAAAACAGTAATATCACCTAATGCTTCCCATTTCATAGCTCTCCTTTCGTATTAATATAAAAATAAACTTAAAATATTTCCTTAATTATACACCAAAGAGATTAAATTTATAATATTTATTTAACTTATTTTTATAAATATTTCACTTAAGTATATTTTTATAATCAAATCTTTTAGATTATATTTTTTTCTATTCTTTTTCTTTAATTTGATAATATATGCTGTTATATGAAATTTTTTTAATGAAATTAATTAAAACTCACTCTTGTATCACATTTTTTTGACATTATTGAAAATCATGAAAATTATGAAAATTATAATGGAGTCGAACTACTCCTAAATAATACAAAGATATTAGTTCTGGGGAGAATAGTTGAAAATATTAAAAAAATTAAGTATTTTATATGTTGAAAATAACACAATAATATTAGATAAATATTCACCAATTTTGAAATCAAACTGTGATACTCTATATATTTCAAATAATGGTAAAGAGGCTTATCTAATATACAAAGAAAAAAAACCACATCTAATAGTGATGGACTTATATGCTTCTCAAATAGATGGAGTTACACTTGCTAAAAAGATAAGAGAAGAGGATAACACAACTTACTTAATAGCCTTAACCCATTATGTTGGTAGAGAGTTATTACTAGAAATTGTTAATTTACATTTTTCTAGCTATCTCATTAAACCTGTTAATAAATCTGAACTACTTAATGCACTACAAAAAGTATCCAAAAAAATCAGTAAGAAAAAGATAACTTATTTAATGGAAAATTGTTTTTGGAATAGTAATACAAAATCACTTTTTTATCAAGATAAACAGATTTTTTTGACCAAAAGAGAACAAAAACTTTTTCAGTTATTAATAGAAAAAAATGGTATGCCAAGTAGTGATGATGAGATATTCTTTTATGTATGGGAGAATGATTTTGATAAAACAGTAACAAATGCTTCTATAAGAACACTTATAAAAAACTTGCGTAAAAAAATCCCAATAGGTCTAATAGAGAATGTATATGGGGTGGGATATAAAATTAATCTGTAAATTTTAATTTTACACAATTACTCTACTTTTACCACACAGTTATTTTACTTTTTTTTGAGATGATTAATAAGTTTTAATAAAAAGGGAAGTATAATGAAAAAAATAAAACAATTAAAAATATATAAAAATATTTTATATATTCTAAAAAGAGTATAGAATGAAAAGATTAGACTCATTAACTCTATTATATATTGATTTTATAAGCCAAGAGAGAGAACAATACTTATCTATTTTTCAAAAATATCTTAAAAGAGTATTAGTAACACATGAGAATCTATTGCAATATTATAATGAATATAAGCCAGATATTATTGTGATAGATTTATTCGTTCCCAATACTTTAGACTTTATTAGAAAAATTAGAGAAACAGATGACAAAGTAATTATTATGGCTCTAACTAAAGACTCTACAGTCAAAACTCTAATGAGTATTGTAGAACTCTCTTTTTCTAGTTATCTTATTAAACCTGTTGAGAATAAAGAACTTAGAGAAGAGTTGCTAAAAATATCTAAAAAAATAGATGACAAAGATAAAATATTATTACCATTTTTTTGTCAATGGGATATAAAAAGCAAGATACTTTTTTATAAAAATGAAATGGTATATCTAACTAGGAGAGAATCTAAACTATTTGAGTTGCTAATTCAAAAAAAAGGTAAATTCTGTAGTGATGATGAAATTTTATATTTTGTGTGGAGTGATGATTTTGAAACCTCTGTATCCAAATCATCTATACGAACACTTATTAAAAATTTACGCAGAAAACTACCAGAGGGATTAATAGAAAATCAATATGGAGTAGGATATAAACTTATAATAGCATAACTTAAACTCCATGTTCCATCAGATATTTAGCCACTCCATCTTCATCATTATTATGGGGGAGTATTACTGTTGCCTCTTTTTTAACCTCATCTAATGCATTACTAACAGCTACAGAAGTTCCTACTATTTTAAACATCTCTATATCATTAATACTATCTCCAAATACAATCATATCCTCTAATGAAATATTTAGATACTCACTCACTTTTTTTATCGCATGTGCCTTATCTCCTAATGGATGTAAAATAGTTAAAAACCAACATTTAGTATATTGTTCAGGGGAGAGTTTTATCTCTATATTCTTACCAAAAACCTTTTTGAGTTGTTCTGATAATAGAAATAGTACTGTTTTATCACCCATATATACCACTTTGAGCGTATCATTTAGACCTTTGATACTCTCTTCTCGTCTTAATCTTGGGTCATGAGTATATCTATCATCTATCAGAGTCGATTGATATACATTCATTTTTTTTGGTACTATAAAAGCTTCACTTAAAATTTCTCTATTCTCTATAGCCAATAAAAATGGCTCTATATCAAATTTTCCCGACTCATATATAATATCATCTACTAGAGATTTATCCATTGGTTTTATATCTATAATCTCTTTTTGTGCTGTAACTACTAATGCACCATCTAATAGCATTAAAGGAGAGTTTAGCTTCATACCTTTTAGAAATTCTTCTATTTTGGCAAAACTTCTAGCTGTGGCTACTGTCAATCTAACCTTTTGAGATAGAGAGTTCCACACCTCTTTGCTAAAATCACTTACTTTTTGGTTACTATTTAAAAAAGTATGGTCTAAATCAGTTATATATAATTTTTTCATAAATCTTCACTTTTTACTAGAATTATAGTAGAATTGCATTTATGAACATATTGATACAGATAATAGTCCTAATGATAGCATTAGAGATTATAGAAGCAAACTTACAAAAAGCACCAACAATTGGTTTAATGGTAGATAGACTATATGGTTATTATCAAAAGAGTGTATTTTTACTCTTTTTATCACATCCTACACTATATTTTATACTATTGGTCTCTATCGCAACTAAAGTATTCAATATATATATTATTATTATTTTATTGATTAAAACAGTTGATATATTTTTCAAGATAGAGATGATAAAAGAGAGATGTATAGAAAAAAAGGTAAATATAGAGTTAGCACCTATATTAGATATGCCTATTACTCTTTTGATGAGCTATTTAGGTATATTGATGTATGTTCCGTTACTTATTTTAGGATTATTTAATCAATAACTGATTATAATGTTGGAAACTACAGTGCAAACTACAAATAAACTCCATAGCTTTCAAGAGGAATTATGAGCGAACAACAACAAAAAAAACATTACAATAAGAAAAAGCAAAACAATAGAACACATATACCTGTTGAAGGATATAAAGTTGAAGAGCTACAATCTAAACCGCTAGAAGAGTTAGTGGAAATAGCTCTAAAAGTAAAGGTAGAAAATCCAAATGAATTTAAACGAAAAGATTTAATATTTGAAATATTGAAATCACAAGTAAAACAGGGTGGATTTATACTATTTACTGGTATCTTAGAGGTTATGAATGATGGGTATGGTTTCTTGCGTTCAGAAGATGGAAATTTTGCCAATTCTCAAAATGATACTTATGTCAGTAGTACCCAAATCAAAAGATTTGCCTTACGAAATGGTGATATAGTTACAGGTCAAGTTAGACAACCAAAAGAGCAAGAGAAATATTATGCTCTACTCAAAATAGAAGCAATAAATTATCTTCCACCAGAAGAGTCTAAAAGAAGACCACTATTTGATAACTTAACTCCACTATATGCAATGGAGAGACTTAAACTTGAATATCAACCACTCAAATTAACAGGAAGAGTACTAGACCTATTTTCTCCAATAGGCAAAGGACAAAGAGCTTTAATAGTAGCACCTCCTAGAACTGGAAAAACTGAACTACTAAAAGAGTTAGCTCATGGTATTAGTCATAACTCTCCTGATGTATCACTAATGGTTCTACTAGTTGATGAGAGACCAGAAGAGGTAACAGATATGCAACGCTCTGTCAAAGGAGAGGTATATAGCTCTACATTTGATTTACCAGCACAAAATCATGTCAGAACAGCAGAAATGGTAATAGAAAAAGCCAAAAGACGAGTCGAAAGTGGTAAAGATGTAGTTATACTACTTGACTCAATTACTAGACTAGCAAGAGCATACAATACAGTAACTCCTAGTTCAGGGAAAGTTCTATCAGGTGGTGTGGATGCTAATGCACTACATAAACCAAAAAGATTTTTTGGAGCAGCTAGAAATATCGAAGAGGGTGGAAGTTTGACTATTATAGCAACTGCTTTAATCGAAACTGGTAGCCGTATGGATGAAGTAATTTTTGAAGAGTTTAAAGGTACAGGTAACTCTGAAGTTGTTCTAAATCGTTATATATCAGATAGAAGAATATATCCAGCCATTGATGTAACCAAATCAGGAACTAGAAAAGAAGAGCTAATGGTAGATACTATGACACTACAAAAAGTTTGGGCAATTAGAAATGCTATGCAAAATATGGAAGATGTAGAGGGACTTAAATTTCTATTCTCCAAAATGAGAAAAACAAAAAACAATGATGAGTTTTTGGCAATTATGAATGACTCATAATTAATAGTGAATAATGAAAATAGGTGTTTTTGATTCTGGAGCAGGTGGACTTAGTGTTGTTAAGTCTCTGCTTGAGTCTAAATTTTTTAATGAGATAATCTATTATGGTGATACAGCAAGAGTTCCTTATGGAACAAAAGATAAAAACACGATTATCCGTTATTCACTAGAAGCATTAGAATTTTTTAATAACTTTGATATAGATTTACTTATTACTGCATGTAATACAGTAAGTGCTTATGCTTTGGATGAAATGAATAAACAGAGCAAATATCCTGTAGTAGGAGTAATAGACTCTGGTGTTATGGCAGTAGAAAATCGTCATATCCAAAAAAATGACCCTATACTTATTATAGCAACCCGTGCTACTATAAACTCAAATCGTTATCAAGAGAGATTAAGTAATTTGGGATATAGAAATATTACAGCTATTCAAACAGGGTTATTTGTTCCTATGGTTGAGGAGGGTATATTCGATGGTGAAATCCTAAATTCTACAATGAGACACTATTTTAATAATATTCCAATCCCAAAAGCTTTGATATTAGGATGTACCCACTTCCCACTTATTAGTAATAGTTTAGAAAACTATTTTGATAAAAAACCTATACTTATACATTCAGGTGAAGCAATAGTAGAATATCTCGAACAACGATATGAGTTATCTCAAATAGATAAAAGAGAGACTGAACTTAAAATTTTTGCATCTGATAATGTTGCAGGGTTACGAAAAATTGCAGATAAATGGTTAGGATATAGTTGATAAAGTAATATATAATCAATTTTATGTATAATTCAAAAACGAAATATACAAAGGAATTGATAAACTATGAGCGAATTATTAAATAAAAGTTTTGTAAACTCTGCTGAATTAGAGACACTATTAGAAGATAGAGCTAAAGGTAATGCTGATTTTATATTAGTAGATGTAAGAGAACAGATGGAGTATGATATGGGACATATCAAAGGTGTTGATATGCTTAAACCTACCTCTTCATTCCAATCATGGGGACAAAGCTTTTTTGATGAAAATAGAGATAAAACTGTTATCTTTACTTGTAGAACAGATTCTAGAAGTGGTAGTGTACAAAGAGTTTTTCAACAAAATGGAATGAAGAGTGTAATTAATCACTCTGGTGGAATTGTCTCTTATCATGGTGAGATAGAGAGATAATAGAAATATTACACAAAAATCTCTTATTTTTATCTCATATATTAGGAGAGAATTATTAACAATTACTCTCAAAAAACTTTCAAAAAACCTCTTTTAATAGTTGATAATCGAGCAAAACTAAAAATCTGCTATAATTGCAATAAGATATAAACAATAGAAAGACAAACTAATGAGAAAACTAAAAAAAGTAGCCATATTAGGGCGACCAAATGTAGGGAAAAGTTCTCTATTTAATAGATTAGCAAGGCAAAGAGATGCTATTACTTCTGATATGGTAGGAACTACTAGAGATATTAAAAAAAGAGTAGTAACTATATCAGGTAATAGAGATTTTGAAGTGATAGATACAGGTGGTATAGATGATAGTACCGAGATGTTTGCAACCGTAAAAAGACTCTCATTACGAACAGCTAAGGAAGCTGATATTATATTATATATGGTGGATGGCAAAAATATTCCAGATGAAGAAGATAGAGAACTTTTCTATGGACTTCAAGAGTTGGGTAAACCTATTGCACTAATTGTTAATAAAATAGACAATGACAAAGATGAGACACTGCGTTATTGGGACTTTTTGGAATTTGGTGCTGATATGACTTTACCTATTTCAGTTAGCCATAATAGATATATGAACGCCTTTTATAGATGGCTGGAAGAGCATATACCCCCAAGAGAAGAGAAACTAGAAACTACTCCTATTTTAGAAGATAATGAAGATACAACATTTGAAGATATAGTAAAGAGTATTCATGCACAAGATGAGACAGAAGAGGATAGAGACATTAAAGTGGCTATAATAGGTAGAGTCAATACAGGTAAAAGCTCTTTACTTAATGCCCTACTCCAAGAAGAGAGAGCTGTAGTCTCACCAGTTGCAGGAACTACTATTGACCCTATCAATGAATCAATGGAGTATAAAGAACACAGAATTACTTTTGTCGATACAGCAGGGATACGAAGAAGAGGGCGAATAGTTGGTATTGAAAAATATGCTCTAGGTAGAACTGAAGAGATGCTAAAAGAAGCAGATATTGCTCTACTTGTAATTGATGCAACTGTTGGGGTGCTTGAACTAGATGAGAGGATTGCTAACCTTATAGAGAAATATCGTCTAGGATGTCTAATTGTATTAAACAAATGGGATATAAGAGATGATATAACTTATGAAAAAGCAACAAATAATATTCGTGATGAGCTAAAGTTTTTGCACTATGCACCACTTATTACTATATCAGCCAAAACAGGTCAAAGAGTTCATAAAATTTTAGATGATATTATCTCTATATATGAGAGATACAAACAGAGAATTCCAACAGCTAAACTCAATGAAGTTATCAAGTTTGCAGTAGGAAAACATCATCCACCATCACTCAATGGTGCAATAGTCAAAATAAAATTTGCAACACAATATGAAATTAAACCACCCAAAATTGCTATTATTATGAATAGACCTGATGGATTACACTTTTCATATAAAAGATACCTTGCGAATACAATTAGAAGTAAGTTTGATTTTGAGGGAGTTCCATTAGATATATCTGCTAGACATAGAGGACAAAGAGTTGAGGATGATTAATTAAATCTCATTGTATGGTTTAGCTTTATCAAAATAATAACCCTGACCATACTCAATATCTAAATCTATTAATACATCTAATATCTTTTCATTTTCAACAAATTCTGCCACAACTTTTATACCATTCTCTTTACAAAATAGATTAAGTGAAGAGATTAAACTATATGCTTTCTTATCTTTATCTATATTTCTAATAATACTTCCATCAATCTTAAGATAATCTATAGATAGATTGAGTAGATGATTTAGGTTTGAATAACCAGAACCATAATCATCAATACAGAATTTATAGCCCAAAAGTTTTAATTTTTGAATAGAAATCTCTAATTTAATATAATCCGCATCTTTTGTCTCTAAAATTTCTATTAACATTCTATCAGATAGAGCAGAATTTTTTCTCAAAAGAGCTAAAATAGCATCATTTATCAAATCATCAGAACTTAGATTTAGACTAATTTTGAGTTTATCATTTTTTAATAATTTATCTACATTATACTCTATCACTTTCATACTAATACGACTATAAAAATAGCTATTTTCTAAATCAGGTAAAATTTGGTTAGGAGATATAATCTCATCTCCATCTTCTATTCGTAATAGTGCCTCATAATGATGAATTTCCTTTGTTTTAATATTTACAATAGGTTGATAAAAACATACTAGTTTATCTGAGTTAATCATATCTTTTAGTTTTTCTCTATACATCCGTATTTTATTAGATAAATCAAAATAGGTAATAATATTTCGACCATTATGTTTGCTATCATATAAAGCTCCATCTGCTTTTTGTATAGCATCTTGGAAAGATGAAGCACTCTTTGTTTGAATAAAAGCACCTATAGATATAGTGATATTAATGGTATCGTCTTTAATCTTTATATTTAGAGACTCAACCATTTTTCTAATATTCTCAATTATAGTTTTAAATTTTTCTATATCTGTATCTTTTTTGGATATTAGTAGTAAAAACTCTTCTCCTCCATACTGTATAAAAATATCATCTTTTTTTAAAAGAGATGATATTCTCTGCATAACGGAATTGAGTACCTTATCACCATTTGCTTGTCCATATATATCATTAATTCGTTTAAAAAAATCTATATCAGCCAAAGATATATAATAGTCCGAAAAATTTATCTTTTCATAATTATCAGTCAAATAACTTCTATAAAAACTACCAGAGTCAGGGTTACGATACATACGATTTTTAATATAACTATTTCTCAAAAAATATAATATAAAAATAGTTAATAATATTATCAAAATAATAAGAAATATCATAATAATTTTGACACTAACACTAAGCAAAGAGGTCATAGAATTATATGTTTTCTGTGAATAATCAATTACAAAAAAAGCTATCAATTTATTATTTTTTAAAATAGGTTTAATCATAGTAAAACCTAAATCTTTAATATTTTTTTGAATATATATCTGTTTTTTCTTACTTTTTTTTGCCCTTATTAAGGAGTCAATATCTATATCCTCCAACATAAAAAGTTCAGGTTCTTTATTTTTATTATCTTCATCCCCATCTAAAAAAAGAAAGAACCGATTTTTAAAAGGTAAAAGAATATAAATAGATAATATATTCCTATTTTTAAAATCTTTTAGAAGCTCTATATTTTTTGTTCGTATATCATGATTAATAGTATTATCTCTTATAAAATCACTACTACCGTTAACTATTTTATCAATTAACTTATCAGCAGATGCATCTATCCCATCTATGGATTGGCTTAAAAGTGTAGTTCTTAGTTTGTTTTCATAAATATGTATATTAGCATATAGATATATAAATATAGAGCAGATAAAAATATACACTACTATAGTATAGTAATGAAATCTGTTAATATCTGAAAATATAAATTTATTATACAAAACTACACCCTTAACTTTTTTCTAATTATCAGGTGATTTTATCATAAAATAGTGCATTATTGTGAACAATACACACTTCTATTAAATAAGATAAATAAATATATCCAAAAATTAAATAGTTATTGTTCTTAATTAGCTTATTTTGTTAATAAACAAAGAGGACATAAATAAGACTCTTTAATTATATAATTAGTATATTTAGTGGATAACTTCAATCCTTTTGCTTTTAATCTTTCATCCACAAACATAATTTGAGTTCTACCTTTTTTTATATATATTGCTCCAATGCTCTTTTTATCATTTTTCAAATCATTATAACTATTAACAATAATCATTTTTTTAACTTTTTTATCTGTTGGGAACAATAATACATCTGCTTTCTTTGAAGAGCTAGTTTTCAAAATAGTTAACTTGTTCATAAATTTTTCATCTGATATATAATAAGTTAAAGGTTTATTATCTAATGTAATAGAAGATAAAATACCATTTACTTTCTCTATATTCAAATCTGAAAATGCCAATAGTGGCACAAGTAGTAATAAATATATATTTGATTTTTTCATAATATATCCTTTTCAAAATCATACAACAAAACATCATAAAACAGTATAAAATAAAAATATTAATATTTATTTTTAATTGCTATATGAGTAACATCTAAAGAACTAACTATTTTAATTTACCAAATATTTAGATATAATTTCAAAATTTTTGATATATTATAAGGATAGACATGCGTGTATTAACAGGAATTCAAGCTTCAGGCAAACTTCACATCGGAAACTATTTTGGAGCAATGAAGCCAATGATAGAGCTTCAAGAGAGTGAAGAACTATTCACATTTATTGCAAACTATCACTCTTTAACCACTTCCAAAGATGCTAAATTACTCAAACAACTCACACTTGATGCTGCTATTGATTACCTTTCACTAGGTATTGACCCAAATAAAACAACCTTTTGGGTACAAAGTGATGTACCACAAGTGCTAGAACTATATTGGATACTATCTAAATTTACTCCAATGGGACTGCTAGAGAGGGCTCATAGCTATAAAGATAAAGTAGCAAAAGGAATTCCAGCTAATCATGCACTATTTTCTTATCCAGTCTTAATGGCTGCTGATATTTTACTATTAGATACTGAGAAAGTTCCTGTTGGAAAAGACCAAATTCAACATGTAGAGATAACTAGAGATATTGCTACTAAATGCAACAATGAGTATGGAGAAATTTTTACAATCCCTGAATATATTGTCAATGAAAACTTGGCTACAATACCTGGTATTGATGGACAAAAAATGAGTAAAAGTTATGATAATGCTATAGATATTTTTATGGAGACAGAAAAAAAGCTACAGAAGAGATGTAATAAAATTGTAAGCTCATCTACTCCATTAGGTCAACCACTAGAGTTTAATGGATGCAATATCTATAATTTGGCATCACTATTTTTGGATAATAATATGAAAAATAAACTACAACAAAGATACCAAGCAGGAAAAGAGGGTTATGGTCACTTTAAAAAATATCTAAAAGAGTTAATATGGAATGAATTTGAAGAGGCTAGAGAAAAAAGAGCCTACTATTTAGAACATCAAGACGAAGTTCAAGATATTTTAAATGATGGTGCGAACAAAATGCGTAAAATAGCAAATGCCAAAATGGCTACTGTTCGCGAGGCTGTGGGGATATTATAACTTATACCCCTCCTTTAAAATCTTTGTGTTTTAGGTCTCCATTATAAACAATATCTTTAATATCTATATCTTCTCTTTTGAGAACATCAGGAACAGGGTCTTGTTCATTAAGAAGTTTTATCTCTTCATCTAGCTGGTCTTCTTGATATGTCATCATCATATCCGCAGCCATTACCTGTGGTAACTCTTGGATTTTAACTAACTTTTTAATCTCCTCTTCCACACCTTCACCCTCTACTGTTACTATTATCTTTCCTGTTGCTTTATCATGTAGGTGATAATCACAATAATCTGACTCTTTGAATAGCTCTACTAACTCATCTATATATTTTGATGGGGCTTGTACTACTATACTTGATATATTCATTTCATTCTCCTTTGAATTTTTTGTAAAAACAAAGTATATCTTGTCTCTACGGTTTTATATTCCATACTAGAATAGTACTATCATCACTTGCTGAAAAAAGTCTATTTTCATCTTTGAATATTATAACATTTAGTGTACTCTTTTGACCTTTTAATAGTGCTATTTTTGACTTACTTATAGTATCATATATACTTATATTATTCTTTTCATCCATTGAAAAAGCTACTTTTTTAGCAGATGGAGAGAGAGCAGTTGAGTATATAAGAAAATCTCCTGATATATAACTTCCTTTACCTGTTATAGTATCATAGATTGCACCTCTTCTATCTTGTCCTGCTCCTGATACCATTTTATTTTTGAAATCAACTCTATAAACATTATCTACATTTTGACCTTTGAGCTTCTTGATGATTTTGCCTGTTTGAACATCTACAAGATTTAGAACACCACTTTCACATGCAAATACTACTTGAGTTTTATCTTCATTTAATGCAAAATCAGAAAATTTAGACTCGCTTAGTTGTACTCTATACAACTCTTTTTTACTTATCAAATCTAATAGTGCTACCTCATTACTTAGATAACCTAAAAGTATGTGATTTTTATCTATAAATCTAGCTTTAATTATAGCCTCTTTATCATTAGCAGAGAGTATTTGAGTTAAATTATTATCATAAACAAAAAGATTAGAGTATCCACCTTTGCCACTATCACTAAGGAGTAGATATTTATTATCTATAGTATCTGTACTCATTACACGAGCTGGTATCTCATCTCCCATAAAATCTTTGACATTTGAGATATTTATCTGTTTGATTTTCTCTTTTTTTATAGTATTATAAATTTCTATATGTCCCATATCTGTAGCTACTACTAGATTATTACCACTTAATACCATATCTTTGACTGTTCCATTTATCTCTATAGTGGAAATGGGTGTAATAGTTGGCACTGCCCAAGTTATTATTGTAAAAATAAGTGAAACAAATACTATTTTCATACTATTTCCTCTATTTGATTTAGTAATAACTCTTCCAACTCTTGTTCTCCAAGTGCTGTTTTGACTCCATATAAATCTATCTCATCAGCTCTGAAATTCTCAAATACCTTATTTTCACTTAATTTTACCATAAGCTCACTCATCTTCTCTTCACCCAATACTTCTTGTATAGGTTCTGCTATATATAACACAAAATTATACTCTTCAAAATCAAACTCATACTCTTCTGAGTCATAATCTTCATAATTCTCATCAATACCTAGCAGGTGTCTTATCTCTAAATCTTTATTCTCAAACTTATCGAAAAGTTTTGGATATTTACTTTGCAGACTCATTTTATATCTTCCTTTATTTTTAAAACTTTAAACTCAATAGCTTGTGTTGGACATCGTGATATACAAAATCCACACCCCGTACATCTATTCTCATCTATTATAGGATTGAACATCCCATTAAATAAAATAGCATCATCAATACATGGCTCTTTGCAAGAGTGGCATATCACACCCTCATGAGCTATACATTTATGAAAATCAATACGAAACATAGCATTAAGCTTCTCTGCTGTTTCTATATTTTCCAAAGATAATACATCCTCAATACAAGCATTAGCACACTCATCACAAAAGGTACAACCATTTTGCTTAAAAGTTAATGTAGGTATTCCATCTTCGGCTATAAATATAATCTTCTCATCACAAGAAGTGACACATGCTTTATTTTCACAGCTTGGACACTTATTCTGAAAAAGAGACTCATCTTTTCCATAAGGGGGTCTAACCAAGAGGAGTTCTTCCTCTTGATTTTGAGTTAATGGTTTTGTAAAAGATTTAAATAGTTCTCTTCTAGTTGCCATTATTTTATATCAACACCCTCATTCATAACATCTACTAAGTTAGAGTGAGATTTTAATTTATCATTACCTTTGAAATCAGGTGTAAATGTATTCTCTACAACTAAGTCTGTTTTAGATTGTGGAGCATGACACTGTGTACAGTTAAATCTACCTTGATATAAATGAGTAAGCTTTTTAGCTTTAGCTACTTTAATATCACTTACATTTCCCATATCACCTTTTTGTATTCCTACAACTTTACCCTCTTTGACCAATTCCCCATCTTTAAGTACAGTTGTTGGTCTATAGTTTATAAAGTGACTTTTTGGAATAGGAGTAGCTTTCATTGCAGGTGCAACCTCTGGCATATGACATCCAAGACATGCATTATTGGATTGTGTAATAGGTAAGAGACCCTCAACAGAGTGTGGTATCATTGGTGGTGCATCCAAATAAGCTCTCTCAAACTTTTTAGATGCACCAGGTGCTGGTCTGCTATAATCAGTTTTAGCTCCTATAGTATCAGTTCCTTCACTATATAAGTCTGTCTTTCTTAAACCTAACTCTTTTTCACTATTATTACTTACTATTCCACTACTAGCAGCACAACCTATTGAGATTAGAGCCACCATAGAACAAGCAATTATTAAACTTTTTTTAATCATTATTCTCTCCTTAATTTGTTATTCTTAGGGTACCCACAAAGGGTAACCCCTACACTATTTTTTAGCAAAATTACGAATGCTAAAATTAAGAGCATCATCATCACAGACATCAATACATCTACCACAATTGGTACACTCTCCATCTGTTACCATAATACTTTCCTTGTTTACCATGTAAAGTACATGATTTTCAGGGCAAACAACCTTACACTTCATACAGTTTGTACAGTTTTCATGATTATGGTCAACTCGTATTAAACTAGCTTTTCCAATCAATGAGTAGGTAGCACCCAATGGACATAAATGTCCACACCAACCATTTTTGACACCAAATAGGTCAAAAAGAAATATCGCAATAATTACAGATATACCAGCACCAAATCCAAAGATAATACCTCTTTGCATAATAGTAATGGGACTTAAAACTTCAAATGCAGCCACACCGACTACAGCAGAGACTATAATACCTAGAACCATTATCCAGTATCTAGCTCTTCTTTTGATAAATCGGTAATTGACCTCTTCTCTATCAAGATTTAATTTGCGTCTAAGCCAATTAGCAAGGTCTGTTACCATATTTATAGGACAGACCCAACTACAAAATGCTCGTCCTCCAACTACCATATAAAATATAGTAATAATCAAAGCCCCAAAAAGAACATCAGCACCCAATACAAAACCAGAGGCTAAAACCTGTACAGTAGTATATGGGTCAGCCAAAGGAATAAAACCAAATAAACGAGATGAACCGAATGTACCCTCTAGCATATGCCATCCATAAGCATTTGCTCCAAAATAAAGCGATAAGATTATAAACTGTGTTAGCCGTCTAAGGAGTAAATATTTCATATTTTTCATTAGTAATCAACCCCCATATTTAGATAATCAGTTGCCTCTTTTTCACTTCGTTCATCTTTGGTATGTATCTCTTTAGCATTTTTTACTCTTTGTTGGTCTTTTTTGTCCCAACCTTTAACATAATGGTCACCTGCTCTTCCTGTTGAGTGTTCTATAGGAAGTACAAATATTGCTGGTTTTTCTGTTACACACGCTTTTTCACAAAGACCACACCCTGTGCAAACATCAGAGTGAACAATAGGAAGCAAAAATGCATGTTTTCCTGTTCTCTCATTTTTTTGATGTTCAATAGTAATAGCCTCACCTTGAAGTGGACAAGCACGATAACAAGCATCGCACTGTATTCCCCAAAATGCTATACATGATTCTTTATGAACTACTGCTAAACCCATTCGAGCTTTGTTTATATCAAGTTCTTCCTCTTTATTTAAAAGGCTTGAGATATCCAATGCTTCTGATGGACAAACAGGTACACACGGAATATCATCACACATATAACAAGGAACATCTGTAGGTATAAAAAATGGTGTACCAATTAATTTATGGTCACCAGCTTTTGCTATCTGAAGTGTTCCCTTTCGTTTACTTCCATCTTTATTTTTATTACTATCACGATTAACACAAGCCTCTGCACATAAACCACACTTAATACAAGCTTTAAGAAAATCATCCTCAGGTAATGCTCCAGGTGGTCTAAGTACTAAGGGTGATGCTTTCACCTCATCACTATAACCACTCCACAACAATCCACCAAGAGCCGTAAGACCTACACTTTGAAGAGTCGTTGCCATAAACTTTCGTCTATTGTTGTCAGAGTTAGCCATCTATTTATACCTTTTTAATGCTTACTGCACACTTTTTATAATCGTTCTGTTTAGACATTGGACAAGTTGCATCAAGACATACTTTATTAATAAATACTTTTTCATCAAACCATGGTACAAATACAAGACCTTGTGGTGGTCTATTTCGCCCACGAGTCTCAACTCTAGCTTTGACTTTACCTCTTCTTGACTCAACCCATACTAATTCACCTCTTTTGATACCTTTAGCTTTAGCATCTTTAGGGTTCATATAACATAAAGCTTCAGGAACAGCACGGAAAAGTTCAGGAACTCTCATAGTCATTGTACCACTATGCCAATGTTCAAGAACTCTACCTGTACATAACCAAGTATCATATTTTTCATCTGGCATTTCTGGTGGATCCATATATGGTCTAGCAAAGATTTTAGCCTTATTTTTAAGAGCTTTTTTACCTTTAGACTTATCTGGCCCTGTTAAATTACCTTGGAGAAGATTTTTAGCCAATGGTCCATAGAATGCGTGAGTTGATTTACTTCCACTCTCTTTGACAGCTTTTGCTGCATATGGGTCATATTTAACATTAAATCTCCACTGTGTCTCTTTACCATCAACAACAGGCCATTTAAGTCCTCTTACTTTATGATAAACTTCAAATGGTGCTAAATCGTGTCCATGTCCTCTACCAAATGATGCATACTCTTCAAATAGGTATTCGTGAACCATAAATCCACAACCTTTAGCCTCTTTACCATCTCCACCAAGAACTTTACGGCTATCTCCATTACAATCAGAGTTATCATAACCTTTTTGAGGGAATTTATTCATATCAATTTTATACTCTTTACCTTTATTTGCATAAAGAATATCATACATAGTTGTATCTTCACTATATCCCATCTTCTTAGCATCTGCTATTACATTTGGGAGTTTTTTACCATTTCTTAGAGTATATCCACCCCAAAGGTCTTTAACTGTAAATCTTTTAGCAAATTCCATCCATTGCCAAGTATCACTCATAGCATCACCTACAGGAAGAACTTGCTGTCTCCAGTGTTGTGTTCGTCTTTCAGCATTTCCATAAGCACCCCATTTTTCATAAATCATAGCAGATGGTAATACAAGGTCAGATACTTTTGCAGAAATTCCAGGGTATCCATCAGATGTTACAATAAAGTTATCCATCTCTCTTGCTGCTTTAATCCAGTGAGAAGCACTAGCACTATCTTGATAAGCGTTACATACATTTACCCATGCAAATTTAACAACACCATCTTCAATATCTCTATGAATTTTCATAATATGTTGATTACCTACTGGATTAAGAGTTCCAGCTGGAAGTCCCCAAACTTTTTCAGCCTTAGCTCTATGTTTTGGATTTTTAACCATCATATCAGCAGGAAGTCTATGACAGAATGTACCAACTTCTCTAGCAGTACCACAAGCTGAAGGTTGACCTGTTAATGAGAACGCACCATTTCCTGGAAGAGCTTGTTTATTTAGCATAAAGTGAACATTATAACTAAGTGTATTTACCCAAGTACCTCTTGTGTGTTGGTTCATACCCATTGTCCAGAAAGATACTATTTTTCGACCTTTTTCAATATATAGTTCTGCTAAAGCTTGAAGTTTTTTCTTGAACTCTTCAATATCTTCATTTGGGTCACCTTTTGCAATTTTTGCAACATAATCTAATGTATAAGGCTCTAATGATTTTTTATAATCTTCAAAAGAGATATGCCAATGCTTAAGAGTACCAGGAGTATTTTTCATAATATCACCCTCTTTGTAACCAAATGGTTCAAGAGCAGGTCCCTCTTTTGCAGAAACTTTTTTACTCATCTCTTTATTAATAATTTCCATTTCAAGAGCTGTATATTTACCAGCACTTCCATCAGAATTAACAGGAGTAATTGATTTTTCACCTTTTCTTCTCATACCGTAACCGATATTAGCAGGTCCTGCTGTGAAAACAATATTTTCATTAACAAAATCCCAATCAATAATATCCTCTTTACCACCACCTTTTTTATCTCTCATTACAATCTCTCTTGCAACATAGTTCCAGATAGCAAGGTCAGTACTTGGAGAGAAAATTATGTTAATATCACCAATATCACAAGTTCTATGTATATAGGTTTGAATATTTACGATTTTTACTTTATCAGGATTTGATAATTTTCTATCACTTACACGAGACCAAAGAATTGGGTGCATCTCTGCCATATTTGAACCCCAAGTTACAATAGTATCTGTAATCTCAATATCATCATAACATCCTGATGGCTCATCTATACCAAATGTCTGATAGAAACCAACAACAGCAGAAGCCATACAGTGACGAGCATTAGGGTCAATAGCATTTGAACGGAAACCACCCTTCATCATTTTTTGAGCTGCATACCCTTCCATAACTGTATATTGTCCAGATGCAAATACTGCTACACCTTCAGGTCCACTCTCTTTTAATGCTTTTTTAGCATATTTTTCCATCTCATCAAAAGCTCTTTGCCATGAAACAGGTTTAAATTTACCATGCTTATCAAACTCACCTTTATCATTCATACGAAGTAATGGAGTTTTTAATCTATCTGCACCATACATGATTTTTGCATTAAAGTAACCTTTGATACAGTTCAAACCTCTGTTTACTGGAGCAGCAGGGTCACCTTTTACTGCAACTATCTTACCACCCTTTGTTGCCAACATGATACCACATCCAGTACCACAAAATCTACATGCTGCTTTATCCCATCTCCAATCTTTTTGAGCATCATTTGATGCTGCCTCAAGACTAGATGGAACAGTAATTCCTACTGCACTTGCAGCTGACGCTGCTGCTGCACTTTTGAGAAAATCTCTTCTATTTAAAGCCATTCGTTTCTCCTCCTATGAGAGTTTTTGAAAATAATTTAATAACCTAAACAATCTCCAAATTTTAATAGTTTCAGTTATGATGCACATAACCTTAATAAAACAATATCATAAATGATATGCTTACTCGTTGACACAAATCAAGAGTATATTGACATTAATCAATATCTTTAATATCTTTTTGATTATAATACACCTAAATAAAACTATTTAGGATGAATAATATGACATACCCAATTTTTTTTAAAAATACACCCACTATTACTTTACGCGACCCACTATCAAACTTTTTAGGAACATTTGAAGATGGAATTGTAGAGTTTACTTACCTTGATATAGTCAAAAGTGCAGGACATAGCTGTCCTACAGTTTCTGGTGCATATTTAGTAACTATTAAAGCATTAGAACTACTATACCCAAATGAGATACCAACTCGTGGTGCTATAGAGGTATCATTGAAAGGTGATATGAAACAAGGAGTCATAGGAGTTATATCTAATGTTATTACTCAAATCACAGGTGCTACCGAGCTTTCAGGCTTTAAAGGTCTTAATGGTAAGTTTGCTAGAAATAATCTAATGCACTTTAATGCTGATATAGATGGCGAGATTGAATTTAAAAGAGTTGACAATGGTAAAAAAGTGACTCTTAACTATGACCCTAGTTGTGTAAAAGGTAATCCTAAACAACAAGAGTTAATGATGAAACTTATGCAAGGAATTGCTACACCTTTAGAGAGTATTGAATTTGGTAAACTTTGGCAAGAGAGAGTTGAAAATATATTTAAAAGAGCTGATGAGGTAATAACTATCTCAAAATAACTACTCTTATAGCATAGATTTTTAAATCTACTGCTATAAGATTTAGCTATTTGCTTTTACATAATAAATTAATAATAAATAAAGGAATAGTGTGACTATAGATAACAAAGTATTAGAAAATTTAGAAAAACTATCTATGTTAAAAATAGATGAAGATAAAAAAGAAGAACTAGCAAATGAACTGACAGAGATTTTAGCTTTTGTAGAAAATCTCAAAGAGTTAGATACTACAGAACTAGATGCATCATTTTCAACTCTAGCAGGTGGAACACCAATGAGAGAAGATATAGTAGATACTAATCCTGAAATATCAAAAAGTATTTTTGCACATGCATCAAATGTAGAAGATGATTTCTTTATTGTTCCTAAAATTATAGAGTAATTTAATAATTTAATAGTACAATAAGAAAACTACTATTTTAAGGATAATTTCTTATGGCTATTGATATAAAAAAACTACTACAGAGCGTCGTTGCTTATGGAGCATCAGATTTACACCTTGTAAGCAGAAGTGAACCACAAATCAGAATTGATGGAACACTCAAAGCTGTCAACCTACCTATACTTACAGGAGAAGATATAGAAGAGATGACTTATGCTTTGCTAACAGAAAAACAGAAAAAACTTTTTGAAGAGGAGTTAGAACTTGATTTTGCCCTACTCTTACCTGGTGTTGGAAGATTTAGAGCAAACTATTATAGAACTATGGGTGATATTGCTGCAGCATTTAGGATTATTCCTACAACTATCCCCTCACTTGATGATTTGGATGCTCCTGCGATTTATAAACAGTTAGTCAAAAGAGAAAAAGGATTAGTTCTAGTTACAGGCCCTACTGGTTCAGGAAAATCAACTACTCTAGCAGCTATGCTTAATGAGATAAATTTAACAGAACACAAACACATAATTACAGTTGAAGACCCAGTAGAGTTTATTCACCAAAACAAGAAGTGTGTATTTTCACATAGAGAAACAGGAAGTGATACAAAAAGTTTTGCCAAAGCACTAAAATATGCTATGCGTCAAGACCCTGATATAATATTTATCGGGGAGATGAGGGACAAAGAGACAATAGAAGCAGCCCTAACAGCAGCCGAAACGGGTCACTTAGTTTTTGGAACACTACATACCAATTCAGCCCCTGGAACTATTAACCGTATTATTGATGTTTTTGCAGGTGATGAACAAGGTCAGATTAGAGCTATGATTTCAACCTCATTAGTAGCTGTCATAGCACAAGTTCTTCTACCAAAAGCAAAAGGTGGACGAGTTGCAGCACCAGAAATTATGATAAGCAATCATGCAATGGCAAATCTAATTAGAGAGGATAAAGTACATCAATTATACTCACAAATGCAATTAGGACAAGGTGAAACTGGAATGCAGACACAAACACAAGTACTTGAAAAACTAGTACGAAATGGAATTGTCACTAAAGAGATAGCTATGCAATATGCCAATAAACCCGATGAGTTAAAAATAAAAATTAATTTTAGATAGATAACATAAACTAATATCTATATAACTTAGGATATAATTCGCAAAAATCACTCTAAGGTATAGTAGGTTATGGAATTTGAATTATCTGATATTATAATAGTTGGACTCATACTATTTTTAAGTCTAAAAGGAATAGTTAGTGGCTTTACAAAAGAGCTTTTTAACTTTATTGGGCTTGTTGGGGGAGTTGCATTAGCTTCAAGAGTTAATATAGAAGTAGGAGAATTTCTAAGTCAGAATATATTTCCACTAGATAATGAGCCATCTCTTAAACTAGTAGGATTTGTAGCTACACTTTTGGGTATTTGGTTAGTTTTTACTGTAATATCATCCATGTTTGATGGTGTATCATCAGATGAAATAGGAATTTTGAGTAGAATTCTTGGTTATCTTTTGAGTATAGCTAGATATATTGCTATTTTTGCAATTATTATTGTAGGAGTTGGACAATCTGATTATCTTTCAAAAAAACTCTCTAAGCAATATGGGAAAAGTCAGCTATTTCCTCTACTTAATAATATAGGAACTAGACTTCTCAATAATCAAGATAATAATAAAACTACTACCAATACCAATGATATAAATTTAAGCAATTTTAAAATAGATAATAACAATAGTTATAATATAAAGAAGTAAAATATGTCTGATAAATTAGTCCCATATAAAGAAGTACTTGCAAACTTTAAAAATCTCTTACGAAGCAATAATCTCAAATATACCAAACAACGAGAGCTTATTTTGGAGATAATATATAATAATGATGGGCATTTTACACCTGAAGATATTTACAATCTTATCAAACAGACTTATCCTACCGTTACACTTGGTATTGCCACAGTTTATAGGACATTGACACTATTAGAAGAGTCTGGTATAGTCAGTTCCATATCATTTGGAGTACAAGGCAAAAAATATGAGTTTGGACTTACAGAACATCATGACCACTTAGTATGTATGGAGTGTGGAGGAATAGAAGAATTTATAGATAAAACTATTGAAAAACGGCAAGAAGAGATTGCCAAAAAATTCAACTTTGAGATGCGTGACCATATTATGAAAATAGTTGGAATTTGTCAAGCGTGTCAAGCTAAAAAACAGAAATAAAAATCACAATATTTACATCTAGGAGAAGCCTTGATATTTGAAAATCAATATATTCAAGAGAGAATTAAAAAAGCAAAAATATTAAAAGAGATGGGGATTAATCCTTATCAAAATCAGTTAACCAAAGGAACACCATCTTCACAATTTTTAGATGAGTGTGCTTTTGTTCATAATATAGAGACTGATGATATGAAAAAAGATGAGAGTAAAATATATACTCTTACAGGTCGTCTTAAATTTATGAGAATTATGGGGAAAGCCTCATTTGCTAAGATAGAAGATGGTGATGGATTGGTACAAATATACTTTAATCGTGATGATTTACCAGAAGGATATTATAACAGTGTAGTCAAAAAACTTTTTGAAGTTGGGGATATTATTCAAGCAAAAGGTTATCCATTTATAACAGGAACAGGTGAGCTTACTCTACACTGTTTGGAGGTAAATTTAGTTACCAAAGCTATATCTCCACTACCTGAAAAGTTTCATGGAATTCAAGATACCGAAATAAAATATCGTCAAAGATATTTGGATATGATTATGAATAGTGAGGTCAAAAAGAGATTTACACTTCGTTCCAAAATTGTATCATCTATTAGAAGATTTTTTGAAGATAAAGGCTTTTTGGAAGTTGAGACACCAATGTTACACCCAATTCCAGGTGGGGCAAATGCCAAACCATTTATCACTCAACACAATGCATTAGGTGTCGATAGATATTTACGAATTGCACCTGAACTTTATCTCAAAAGATTAATTGTAGGTGGTATGGATGCTGTATTTGAAATCAATAGAAACTTCAGAAATGAAGGAATTGATGCTACTCATAATCCTGAATTTACCTCTATTGAGTTCTATTGGGCTTATAAAACATATATAGAACTTATGGAGATAACAGAAGAGCTATTTGATTATCTATTTGATAATTTAAAATTAAACAGAAAACTACCTTATGGAGAATTAGAGATTGATTTTAGTACCCCTTTTGCCAAAATATCTTGGATTGACTCTATAGTTGAAATTGGTGGAGTACCAAGAGATATTGCAACTAATAGAGAAAAATCAATAGCATATCTAAAAGAAAAAAATCTAAAAATAGATGAAAATTGGAGTTTAGGATATGTTCAAGCTGAACTATTTGATGAATTTGTAGAGTCTAAACTAATTAACCCAACATTTATTACAGATTATCCTGTTGACATATCACCACTAGCTAGAAGAAATGATGAAAATCCTGAAATTACAGAGAGATTTGAGTTTTTTGTAGCAGGTAAAGAGTTAGCTAATGGATTTAGTGAACTAAATGACCCAATAGACCAATATAAGAGATTTAAAGCTCAGGTAGAGGCTAAAGAGGTAACAGGTGATGATGAAACAATGCATATGGATACTGATTTTGTTCGAGCATTAAGCTATGGCATGACTCCAACAGCAGGAGAAGGTATTGGTATTGATAGATTAATTATGATGCTTACAAATCAACATACTATTCGTGATGTATTACTATTTCCTGCTATGAGACCCCAAGCCCCTATTGCAGAAGCTCCTAAAGTCGATGCAACAAAACAGTGTAAAAAGTGTGGACATAATGTAATTGAAGAGCTAAAACCTGCCAAAAAAGGTAAAGGTTTATTTTGTATAGATGTAGGTGCTTGTAAAAGACGAGTATCAGAGAGAACTTAAACAAAAAAGATAAAGGATAAAATTTGAGTTATTCAATGGAAACATTTGACCCAGAGATTTTTGAGGCTATAAACCAAGAGTTAGAGAGACAAACTAACCATTTAGAGATGATTGCTAGTGAGAATTTTACTATTCCTGCTGTTATGGAAGCTATGGGTTCAATACTAACTAATAAATATGCAGAGGGTTACCCTTACAAAAGATATTATGGTGGATGTGAAAATGCTGATACTGTAGAGCAATTAGCCATTGATAGAGCATGTAAACTATTTAACTGTAACTATGCAAATGTACAACCACATTCAGGCAGCCAAGCTAATGGTGCTGTTTATGCTGCGTTACTTAAACCTTATGATAAAATTTTGGGTATGGATTTGAGTCATGGTGGACACCTAACTCATGGTAGTAAACCTAGTTTTTCAGGAAAAAACTATCAAAGTTTTACTTATGGTGTTGAACTTGATGGTTATATTAATTATGATAGAGTTTTAGATATTGCAAAAATTGTACAACCTAAGATAATTGTATGTGGTGCGTCTGCTTATGCTAGAGAGATTGATTTTAAACGATTTAGAGAGATAGCTGATGAGGTGGGTGCATTACTGTTTGCTGATATTGCACATATTGCAGGTCTAATTTGTGCAAATGAACACCCTAGCCCATTCCCTTATGCTGATGTGGTTACAACTACTACTCATAAAACTTTGGCAGGACCTAGAGGTGGTATGATAATGTGTAATGATGAGGCTATTGCCAAAAAACTAAACTCTGCTATTTTTCCAGGTATTCAAGGTGGACCACTAGTACATATAATTGCAGCTAAAGCTATTGGATTTAAATACAATCTAAGTGATGAGTGGAAAGTTTATGCTAAACAGGTCAAGGCAAATACAAAAGTATTAGCAGATATACTTATTAAAAGAGGTTATAATCTAGTCAGTAATGGAACAGATAACCACCTAGTATTGGTATCATTCTTAGATAAAAACTTCTCTGGAAAAGATGCTGATAATGCGTTGGGTAATGCAGGTATTACGGTTAATAAAAATACTGTCCCAGGGGAGACTAGAAGTCCATTTGTAACTTCAGGTATTCGTATTGGAACAGCAGCACTAACTAGTAGAGGAATGAAAGAAGCCGAGCTAGAGATAATCTCAAATAAAATAGCTGATGTTCTTGATAACATCGAAGATAATGAACTACATGCAAAAATCAAAGATGAGATGAAAGAGTTAGCTTCTAACTTTGTTATATATGATAAGGCTATCTACTAGCTTTGAAAATAGAAATTTTTGATTTAGAATTCGATACAGAATTCTATTATATTCAAAGAGATTCGATTGTTGATAAAATCAAATTCAATAATCGAACTTTTTATAGTAAATTTGAAAAAATAGATACCCCACCTACACCACTATTAATTGAACAACATCTCCATAGAGAGTTTACTATAGCTTTACCACTTATTACCAATAATCATACTAATTATATAGTTTTGGAATATGAAAAAGAGGAGAGTAACCATTTTTATTATCTGCTTAAATATCTTCTAAAATCACTATATATTACACAGTTTTATACTTATGAAAGTAGTATAGAAAAAGTTGTTCAATTATTTATACCTATAAGAGATATTACACTACAAGAAGCCTATAAAAAAGTTGAAAATATACAACAACTATTAGAAATTAAGTCATTTAAAAGATGCAAAATCTTTCCAAACAAAAATTTACCTAAAAATTATAATAAAATAACACTTCCCATAAAAAAAATGTGATTTTACGCTATCAAATAACCTTTTTTGTGTTATACTCCGTTTAAAAAAATGGAGACATATCAAATGGAAAGTAAAAATTTAAATGACATTGTCATTGAAGATGCAGACAACAATAAAAAGGCTCAGTTAAAAAATATTTTAACCTTATTAGCACTTCTATTTATTATCTTGGTTATATCTATAGTAATTACTAAACTTATCTTGGGTAGCGATAATGATAATAATAATACAACAAGTCTAAGCAGTGAAACAACAACACAGAGTACAGGAAGTGATTTAACTTCAGCTGCTACAGTAGCTACTGGTATAGCAGCAGGTGCAGCCGTGGCAGCTATAGCTAATAATAATTCAAGTACTACAAGTGGTGTATTACCCGATAGAAATAGTAGCTCAAGCAAAAAGATACCTCTAAGAGATCATCAACCTAAAAAACATACTACTAAACATACTACTCAAAGAACACACACTACTACAAAAAATATAACCAAACATGTAGTAAGACATAGAAATGAGTATAAACCAACTACAAAGAAAAAAGTTGTACATAAAACACCAGTTAAAAAAACACCACTTAAAATAACAACTAAAGGATACTATATAAAAGTGGGGACATTCAAAGACCCAAGTACTGCTATCAAACAAGTAAAAGCAAACCACTTAAAATACAAAACTGTAGATACAAAAAATGGAATGGCGACAAGAGTATTAGTAGGACCTTACTATAGTCAAAAAGATGCTCAAAAAGATATGGCAAAAGTTAGAGCTAATATTGCAAAAGATGCATTTATTACAAAAATGCCATAGTTAGATGATTAAACAAATTCTCTTTGACCAACTAACACCAGTTGCAATGTATGGAAAAGTAAAAGAGCTTTTCCAAGATGAGATTACCATGCTCTTTGAGAGTGTGGTAAATAGTAGTGATGGTAATTTCTCATTTATTACAATAGGTAGTATTGAGAGAGTTGCTTATAAAAACAGTCAAACCTATTATACAAATAATATAAATGAAACAAAAAAGATTGATACTGACCCTTTTAGTTTTTTGCAAAACTATTATCAGCAATTAAACCAAGAGAAGTATAAAAAACTAGCATTAGAAGCTGGATTTGCTTTTGTAGATGGATTTATAGGATTTATAGGTTATGATATGGTAAAGGTTTTTGAACCAGTTCTAAAACCATATATGGATAGTCTAAATGACCCACTAGATACACCTGATTTAGATTTAGTTAGACCTGCTATTATTTTAGCCTTTTCTCACAAAAAGGCTACACTTACCATTATACAAAATGATGAAAGATATAGTAAACAAGTGGCTAATATAGAGGATTTATTATATAGTAGTGCTACACCTCAACCACTTCTACCTGCTATATTAGAGGGAGAGGGTGAATTCTCTATAGAAGAGGAGAGATTTAAACAACTAGTTATAGACTCCAAAGAGATGATAAGAAGTGGTGATATTTTCCAAATCCTATTATCTAATAGATATACACAAAAAGGGATAATTGACCCTCTAAGTTTCTATAGACTATTGCGTTCTAAAAACCCATCACCTTATCTATTTCTACTAGATTTCAAAGATTTTTCTATATGTGGTTCTTCTCCAGAGGTTATGGTAAGACTTAGTGATAACGAAATACTACTTCGACCTATAGCAGGGACTAGAAAAAGAGGCAAAACACATGCTAGAGACAAAGAGTTAGAGGTAGAGATGCTAAATGACCCAAAAGAGTGTGCAGAACATCTTATGCTAATAGATTTGGGTAGAAATGATGTAGGACGAGTTGCCAAAACAGGAACTGTAGAGGTAACTGATATGATGAGAGTAGAGAGATACTCACATGTAATGCATATGGTTAGTGATGTAGAGGCTATTATAGCTGATGGCAAAGATGCTTTTGACCTATTTCGTGCAACTTTTACAGCAGGAACTATGACAGGAGCCCCAAAAATTCGAGCTATGGAGCTAATAGCAGAGTATGAAAAGTTAAAAAGAGGTTTCTATTCTGGAGCAGTTGGATATTTTGCATTTAATGGGGAGATGGATAGCTCTATTGCTATACGAACTTCACTTATTAAACCTAACTCAATTACACTTCAAGCGGGTGCTGGTATTGTAGCTGATTCTGTGCCTGAATTAGAGTATATCGAAGTCAAAAATAAGCTTGGGGCTTTGTTGGCTACCATTAAAGATATGGAAAAACTATAATGCAACTATTCGCAATATTTGGAAACCCAGTATCCCACTCCAAATCCCCACTAATGCATAACCTCTCATTTAAAGAGTTAAACTATAAAGGGTGTTATACAAGATATAGATTAGAAGAGGGAGAGAAGTTAAAGAGTAAATTTTTAGAGCTAGGAGTTAAAGGAGCAAATATTACTGTTCCACATAAGGAATATGCCTTTAATGCGTGTGATGAGTTAGATGAGTTTGCTCAAAAGGTGGGTGCTGTAAATACCATCATAAAAAAAGGGAATAAACTATACGGCTACAATACCGATGCTCCAGGTTTTCTAAAAGCTATTCAAGAGTTCAAAAATGCAAAAAAAGTTCTATTTTTAGGAGGAGGAGGAACAGCACAATCTACATCAGTAGTACTTCAAGATGCAGGATATGATGTCACTATATTAAATAGAAGTGCCAAAAGATTAGAACAATTCAAAGCAAAAGGGTTTCAAACCTATACATTTGAAGATTTCAAAGCAGAGAAATTTGATTTGGTAGTAAATATGACATCAGCAGGATTAGAAGATAACTCATTGCCCTGCCCTATAGAGATATTACAACTCGTAATACCTACAGCCCAAGCTTGTATAGATGTAATCTATGGCAAAGAGACACCATTTTTGAAATTTACCAAAGAGCATAACAAACCAACCAAAGATGGTAGTGATATGTTACTATACCAAGGAGTTATTGCTTTTGAGTATTTTACCAATCATAAATTTTCATTTAAAGAGATAGAGCAAGTGATGAAAAAAGCATTTGAACTATAAGTAGATTTATTGACCTATTTTTTAGAATTATATCTAACTGTTTTATACCCTGCTCTTATTAGTTTCATCAATCCACCTTTGAGATTAATAACATGATAATCAAGTTTTTTTCCTAAAAAATTAGATACCATACCTGTTCTACTTCCTGTACGACAAATCAGAGCAAACTTCTCATCTTTGTTAACTATTTTATTCAATGATTTTAAAAAACCATCAATATCATAATTTCCTTTTTCATTAAAAAAAGTCAAAGGATAAGAACCTTTTATAATCCCTGTCTCTTTCCATTCACCTTTAGTTCGTATATCTATAATCTTCAACTTTGCACTATTAACGAATTCTGGAGTTACAATTACATTTGTTATCTCTGCAAATAGAGATGAACCTAGTAAGAGTAATCCTAATATTATTTTTTTCATTTAAAATATCCTTATTATTTTATATTAATTCTATCTAAAAAGATAATATCAAATAATTGTGGATATTTTGTTTAATAATTGAAAATATTAATGTAAAAAGTGTCTAACTGTAGTAAAATAGAGAGATATTCCATGTTCATTAGCAGCCTCTATTACCTCATCATCTCTGATACTTCCACCAGGTTCTATAATAGCACTGACACCTGCCTCGGCCGCAGCATCTATACTATCTCTAAATGGGAAAAATGCCTCACTAGCCATTGATGCACCACTTACATCTAATCCCATCTCTTTTGCTTTTTTTAATGCACACTGTGCAGCATCTACTCTACTAGTCATTCCCATACCAACGGCAACCATTGCACTATTTTTTACATATACTACACAATTTGATTTGGTAAGTCCTGCTATTTTCCATGCAATCTCTAAATCTTTTTTCTCTTGGAATGAAGCTGTTAATTTAGATTTTTTATGAGCATTAAGTACCTCATTATCACAAATACAATCAGAGTTCTGATATACAAATCCACCATCTATATGCTTAAAATCATGACTATCTTTTGCCATAACTAACTTAGAATTACCTTGTGCAAAAAGTTTAATTCTTTTTTTCTTAGAAAATACATCTACTGCTTCAGCTTCAAAATCTCCTGCAATAATTACCTCTAAGAAAATCTCATTCATCTTCTCTGCTAACTCTTTGGTTACAATACCATTAATAGCTACAACACCACCAAATGCAGATATACTATCACATTTCAAAGCCTCTATATAAGAGTCTAATAGAGTATCTCTAATAGCAAATCCACATGGATTACCATGCTTGACTATACATACAGCGTTTTCATCGCCAAAACTAGATGCAATTTTCAAGGCTCCATTAATATCTGTTAGGTTATTGAAACTAGCTTCACCTTTAAGTTGTTTGAAATTATTACTAAAATGATTATTAAACTCGTACAATGCACCATCTTGATGAGGATTTTCACCATATCTTGTTTGAAATACTTTTTTACCTGTAATAAACTGATAATCTCCAAAACCACTATTAAATCTCTTGTTCATATAGTTTGCTATCATAGCATCATAACTAGCAGTATGCTCGAATGCTTTTATCATTAGATTTCGTCTAAACTCTAAGCTATCAGTTTGATTTTCTAGTGCTTCTAATACCACACTATAATCATTAACATCTGTAACAATAAGTACATCATTAAAATTTTTGGATGCACTTCGCACCATAGTAGGTCCACCAATATCTATATTTTCGATAATTTCATCAAAATCATCTGTTCTATCTATAGTCTCTTTGAAAGGATATAAGTTTACACATACCAAATCTATACCCTCAACGCCAAGCTCTTTGGCTTGTGCTATATGAGCCTCATCTGCTCTTTTGTGCAAAATTCCACCATGAACAAAAGGATTTAAAGTCTTGACTCGTCCTTCAAAACACTCTGGAAATTTAGTTACCTCATCAATCTCAATAACCTTTACACCTGCCTCATTTAGCTTTTTGTAAGTTCCACCTGTTGAGATAATATCCCAACCCAATTTTTCTAATCCTTGTGCGAACTCTATAATTTGATTTTTGTCACTTACGCTTAGTAATGCTCTCATATATTAACCTTGAAATAAATTTTGGAATTATAGCAAAAATTAGTTATGAACAATAACCTCATGAGCATGAGTTGCTCGTTTATCAAGGGGTGGAAGTTCCATATAATTAAAAGTATAGAGATTTTCTAAATAGTGGTAAGGATTATTAGGTGCATAAAACTCTAAACCTTCAAATTCTATCTTTTGGAGTGGAAATACTTTATTATAATCAAACCAAGCAGATATATCAGGCATCTCTCCACCATATATTACTTTTTCACCATTTTCTAAGTGCATTAGTTTTAGTGCTTCTTCTAATTTATGTCGTATATTAGGCTTATCTATACCATTTGGAGTATGCAAACCTATGGCAGATGTTGAACGAATTAGTTCAAATATATTATCATAAAACTCTTTGTAAAAACTACCATTTGGTATAGTAAGCATAGGAAATATATCTATAAATACCCCTTGATGATACTCTATATCTCTATCTTTTTCATGGAACTCAACTATTTTTGCTCTATTTGAACGAAGTTTTATATAATCAAATGGGAATTTATTATCTGTTTGAGTACTCTGAAGAAATATATCATTAGATAACTCATCTTGGGCTATAGATATAAATTTAGTATAATCTTCTATTGGCATAGATATGTCAATATCATCATCCCAAGGGATAAACCCTTGATGACGAATAGCACCCAAAAGAGTACCACTATCTAGCCAATATTTTAAATTATATTTTTGACATATTTTATCAAATTCAACCAACATATCTAGCATAATTAGCTGAGCTTTTCTTAGAGTTTTTGGGTCTATATTTGACACTATTTTCTCTCTATTTTATAATAATCATAAAGTGCATCTATCAATACATCTACATATGCTCTAGTCATCTCACCCATATGTGAAACTCTAAATATAAGCTCTCTCTCTGCCCCACCATTTGGACATACCATGACTTTGTATCCATCTTCTAAAGCATTTACAATATCCATAGCATTTTTGCCATCAGTTGGGGTAAGTGTAGTCATAGCATTTGGCATATATGGGGTATAAAACTTTAGGGGTAAATCTTGGATAGTAGCTCTAAAATACTCTGCTATATCTCTAGCCCTAGTGATACTCTGCCCTACTCCACCTCTTCTATCTATTTGAGCAAGTCTAGCTTCAAGTTGCAACATAATAGTTACAGCAGGAGTATATGGGGTCTGACCCCGTTGTCCATTTCTTAGATAATCTTTGAAATTAAAGTATATATTTTTTATATCTTGAACCCTATTGATTGCAGATGGAGATAATATTACCATTGTAAGCCCAGGAGGTAGTGCTAAACCTTTTTGACTACTAGCTATGATTACATCTATATTTTGAGCAGACATATCTATTGGGTCAGTGACAAACATACTAATTGCATCTACTATAAAAAATAGACTGTTCTTTTTGGCATAAGCACCCATTGCATCAAGGTCATATAGATGCCCTACACTTGTCTCATGAGCATTTACAATTAGTGTTGAATAATCCCCTTTTGGAGCTAACTCTTCTATATTATATAGATTTGTATCTTTTACTTTAAAATTGGTATGAGGTATATCATGAGTAGCACAAATATCAACAAATCTACCACCAAATCCACCACCATTAACTACCAAAGCATTATCATTTTTGGTTAACAAGTTTATAATAGATGCTTCCATACCTGCTGTTCCTGATGCTGTCAAAAATATGACTCTACTACCCTCTGGGGCATTTACCATTTTCAGCAGACCTTTTTCACAATTAAATGTTACTTCTGAAAATTTATCATTTCTAAAATATGGTGTCTGTTTCGCTCCAACTGCTAAAATCTCATCAGACATTTTAACAGGTCCTGGGGTAAAGATGTAATAATCTTCATATATCATAAACTATTTCTCCGTTTTTTTCGTTTTTTTACTATTTTCTTTGAACTCATTGTAATCTAATATAACTCTAGCAATAGAGACCATATCAGAAGGGGTTAACATTTTTGAAGTTCTATTTCCTCTTTGAATAAGTGATGCAAACTCTGCAATCATATATCTAAGCCCACAACCCTCAAACTCATAACTAAATTTATAACTTTTATGAGTATCTTCAAATCTAAAATAAAACTCTTTGGTCAACCACCAAGGTGCAGGGATATATACATATCCTTTTGTTCCTGATATTACTGCATCACCTTCAGATTTAATTCCTGTTGCTACTCGTGCTATACCTATAGTATTATTTTTATGAGTAGTAACTATAAGATTACTAATATCATACCCATTCTCTTTTTGGTCAAAAAAGCTTATACTCTTTTTCTTACCTAATACTTTATGAATAAGCAATGATGGATACCCTGATAATATATTAGTTGCTCCTTGTTCCATAAAACTATCAGGATATTTCTTCTCTTTATATAGTGATGTCCTAGTAGCTCGAACCTCTTTTATATCCCCTATATCACCCTTATTAAGCTCTTTTAATAATTGATTAAAAGCAGGTAGAAAAGCTGTCTTTAGAGCTGATAATAGTAAAACCTTGTTCTCTTTGGCAAGTGATAACAGCTCTTTTAACTCCTTTTTATCTAATGCAATAGGGTTTTCACATAAAACATGTTTACCTGCTTCTAATGCCTTTTTGATAAAGATATAATGCTTTTTAAGTGCAGTATCAATATAAACAGCTTGAATAGAAGTATCTAAAAAATCATCATAATTATCATGCCCAAATTTAATAATAGAACTCTCTTTGGTAAATTTTTTAACTGCCAAGAAATCTTCTGCATAAATTCTATTAATTTTGATATTTGAGACAAATTGAGCCTCATCAATAAATGATTGTGTATCTCTCCCTAATCCTACAATCCCCATTTTTATTAAATCAAAATTTTCTCTTCTAAGTTTAGTACTAGATATTCCCTCCGTTCTTGGCAAGTATTCCACATGTGTAAACTCATTTAAATAATCAAATGAACCTACCCAATCATCCCCTATAGCAAAGATATCAACATCATATTTGACCATATCTCTAGCTTTTTGTTTTTTGTGTTTTTCTACTATAACTTTATCTACAAAGTCTAACTCTTTAACTGCTTTTACTCTTTTTTTGGTACTCTCTACAACATTCAATTTCCCTCTTGAACGGTCATAGTTTTCATCAGTTACACCTACGATAAGATAATCGCCAAGTGCTTTGGCTCGTTTGAGCAAATTCATATGCCCCTCATGAAGCATATCATAGGTTCCATAGGTAATTATTGTTTTTTTATTCTTCATATCTCTATAATAGCAATTTTTATAACTATATTTATCATTACTTATAGCTTAAAAAATAATTATAAATCTATTGATACTATCAGTAACAAATAAAATATAATTAAAATCTATTTATTACTACTATTAGTGTAAAATTTCATTAAATTCAACACAATAGTAGGTAACTAATGCAAAAAGCAGAACTATTAGCACCAGCAGGGAACTTGGAGAAACTAAAAATTGCACTCTCTTATGGAGCAGATGCAGTTTATGGGGGTACTAGTACATTTTCACTTAGAATTCGTTCAGGAAAAGAGTTTGATATAGACTCATATGCCAAGGGTATAGAGTATGCTCATGCTAGAGGTAAAAAGGTTTATACCACTATCAATAGTTTTCCATTTAATGCACAACTCAAACTTTATGAAAATCATATTGCCAAAATGGCAGAACTCAAACCTGACGCTCTTATAGTATCAAGCCCTGGGGTGGTTCAGATGGCTAGAAAGATTGCCCCTCAAATCCCTATTCACTTATCAACACAAGCCAATGTTATGAATGTATTGGATGCACAAGTATATTATGATATGGGTGTAGAGAGAATTATAGTAGCTCGTGAGATTTCACTCAAAGATTGTGAAGCGATAAAAAGAGTCATTCCTAATTTAGAACTTGAAATTTTTATACATGGTTCAATGTGTTTTGCATATAGTGGTAGATGTCTAGTTTCTGCTTTACAAACAGGACGAGTTCCAAACCGTGGAAGTTGTGCTAATGATTGTCGTTTCCCATATGAGATATATGCCCACTCTCCAGAGTCCAATACTACATTTAGACTTGATGAGGAGGAGGGAATTGGTACATATATCATGAATGCCAAAGATATGAATATGGCTTCTCATATAGATGAGATTTTAACTTCAGGTGTAATAGATTCCCTTAAAATTGAAGGACGAACCAAATCACCATATTATGCAGGAGTAGTTACCAAAGCTTATAGAGATGCAATTGATGATTTTTATGCAGGAAAATTTGATGCAGCTATTTATCAAAAAGAGTTACATACTACACAAAACAGAGGATTTTCTGATGCATATCTAGTCTCTAAACCATTTGAGAGAAATAATACCCAATCACATAATTTTACTATTCAAAATGGTACACATCAAGTAGCAGGTCTAGTTAATGAAGATGGTCTAACATGGAAATGTAAAGATAAAACATGTATAGGTGATAGTGTAGAGATAGTATTACCAGTTGGAGTAACTATTGAGCCAATGGAAAATGATAAGTGTCGTATAGAAGAGATTGATAATAGATTTTATATTCTATTTAAAAAGATAATCTCAACCAAAGGCAAAGAGTTTGAATGTATTCATAGTGGAGACCTAAATAATATAATCTTACCAGTTAAACTACCTAGTTATACTATTTTGAGAAGAGGAATTGCAGAAGCCAAAGAAAAAAAGGTTAAATAACATTTGGCTCTTGGAGTTAGTATCAATAATTAATAATAATGGTAAAAGTCTTAGATAATCTCAAAAGAAAATTTAATATTGATAAAGAGAGCAAAGATTGACTATTGGTGGGTTTGAATTATATTTCGGAGTATATTATGCAGAGATATAGCTAATATTCCACAAAAAATAGATATAGTGTCAAAAAAAATAAAAGAGACAATTATGAATAAAACACTATTACTATTAATGGCTACAGCAATATTAAATGCATCATCAGTACAAGAGTCTATAAATATTATAGATAAACCTATAATATTTGGAGAACAACGAATTGATATGACCAAAGAGTATATCCAAAAACATTATGGATTTCTTGTAAATGATATAGAGATAACACCTCAAATCATAGTATTACATTGGACTGCTGATATGAGTTTTGATAAATCATTCAATAGACTCAAACCTCAAAAGTTATTTTCTGATAGAAAAGATATAGCAAAAGCTAGTGCATTAAATGTATCAGCACACTTTTTGGTAGCTAGAGATGGTACTATATATAGACTTATGCCAGAGACTTGGATGGCTAGACATGTTATTGGATTGAATTACTCATCTATTGGAGTAGAAAATGTAGGTGGTAGTGGGAATAAAAAAGAGGATTTGACTCCTGCTCAATTGAAATCTAATATTAAACTAGTTAGATATTTAAAAGAGAAATATCCAACTATTACTCATCTTATAGGTCATTATGAGTATAGAGAGTTAGAAGGAACAGAGTTGTGGCTAGAACAGGATAAAGGGTATAGAACCCAAAAAAATGACCCTGGGAAAAAGTTTATGAAAGCTGTTCGCCAAAAGGTAAAAGATTTAAATCTTACTAAATTATAGAATATATTAATCCATTCTATTTATATAAAGAAATATATATCATTATTTTATGTTATACATTAACTTAATATTTTGTAAAGAGTGTTTCAAGCATTCGCAATCATATAAAATAGAAGTTTATAAATATCAAATCTATTTAATTTGTTACTAACTCCTGCTATAATGGATATAGTTTATTCTTCGTTCTCACTTTAATAAACTCTTTCTATTATATTCTCAAGCTGGAGCTTTGAGACGATGATTAAAATAATTTTCAATTAAAAGGATAATAATGTCAAAAGGTAAAAAAGTAACTGTTATAGGTACAGGAAATTTTGGTTCTACTGTAGCATTTATATTGGCAATGAATGGTGTATGTCATAATGTTGTATTAAGAGGTAGAAATATTGATGTAGCCAAAGGAAAAGCTCTTGATATGTCACAAGCAGCTAATGCAGCTAGACAACATACTATTGTAAAAGCAGCCAAAGGACCAGAAGATATAGCTGATTCAGATGTAGTTGTTATTACAGCAGGAGCACCAAGAACACCAGGTATGAATAGAGATGATTTATTGATAAAGAATGCAGAGATTGTTAAAGGCTATGCCAGAGAAATAAAAGAGTATTCACCAAATGCCGTTATTGTGGTTGTATCAAATCCACTTGATGTTATGACTTATATAGCTCTAAAAGAGACAGGTTTTCCACGAGAAAGAGTTTTGGGTATGGCTGGAATATTAGATTCAGCTAGAATGGCTCACTTTATTTTCGAAAAATTAGAGTATGGTGCAGGTCAAATCCGTGCTACTGTTATGGGTGGACATGGTGATACTATGGTTCCACTTCCTAAATTTACGACTGTTGCTGGTGTGCCAATAGATGATTTACTTGATTCTGAAGAGATTGGTGAGATTGTTAAAAAAACTAGAAATGGTGGAGCTCAAATTGTAAATTTACTTGGAAATGGTTCAGCATATTATGCCCCAGCAAAATCAACGACCGTCATGGTAGAAGCTATTCTAAAAGATACCAATCAAATTCACTCATGTGCTGTTATGTTAAAAGGTGAATATGGTTACTCTGATATAGTATCAGGTGTTCCTGTTATGATTGGAGCAGGTGGAGCAGAACAGATTATTCAAATGGGTTTAAAACCATTACAGATGAAGAGGTTTGCCCACTCTGTAGCATCAGTTCAAGAGATGGTTGATAAATTAAATGAGATAAAATTCTTTGAGTCATAATATTTATTAATTAAAAACTACTATTTTTATTAGATGATAAATATTATTGATATTTATCATTATACTTAATAATATCTGTTACACTTCTATACAACTACCCAAATTAAACTCAATTTAACCTATCTTTATTTGCAATTATATACCTTTTTTAGATATTTTTGATAATGCTTATAAGCCTATTTTATACTTATAAGTAATCTTAATATATAGGGAGAGGACTTAATGAATAATAGTGATATTATTTCAACAAATGTACTCATTGTTGGAGGTGGTCCAGCTGGACTTGCTACTGCGATTGAACTTGCCAATAGGCTGAAAGAAAAAGGTGAAGATAAGAAGATAATGCTTATCGAAAAAGGAAGCTCAATAGGCTCACATATACTCTCAGGTGCTGTAATACGACCAAAAGTATTTAAAAGATTGCTCTCAGTTGCAGAGTTTGATAAGATACCTTTTGATTCTGAAGTATTAACTGATATTACTGCCAAATTAAATGAAGATGGAGGAGAGTTTGAATTACCATTTCATCCACCTTATATGTCAAATGATGGTAACTTTGTCGCATCATTAGGTGAAGTTTGTAGATATTTAGCAAAAATTGCTGAAGAAAAAGGTGTAGAGATATATACAGGCTTTGCTGTTGATAGTATGGTTTATGAAGATGGTAAAGTAGTAGGTGTAAAGACCAAAGATACAGGTGTTGACCACAATGGTATAAAACAAAAAAACTACCAAGAAGGAACAGTAGTTAAAGCTGATATAACAATTCTTGCTGAAGGTACAAGAGGAAGCCTAGCAAAAGAAGTTATTAATAAATATAATTTGGATAAAGATAAAAGCCCACAAATTTACTCTTTGGGTGTCAAAGAGTTATGGAGCGTTCCAGAGGGAAATATTGAACCTGGTGCTGTTTATCATACATTTGGTTATCCACTTAAAGATAAATCAGAGTTTGGTGGTGGATTTATATATGGATTAACTAATAACAGAGTAGGTCTTGGTTTGGTTGTAGGTCTTGATTATCCTAATCCAAAATTTGATGTACATGCTACTATGCAAGTTTGGAAAACACACCCTTTTGTATCTAAATTTTTAGAAGGTGGTAAGATTATTGAGTTTGGGGCAAAAACTTTGCCTGAGGGTGGTTGGCACTCTATACCAAAATATTATGGTGATAACTTTATGATAGTTGGGGATAGTGCTGGTTTCTTAACTACAGCTAGACTTAAAGGTGTTCATTTGGCTGTTCGTTCAGGTATATGTGCAGCAGAAACAGCAGTAAAAGCGCTAATTGAAAATGATACCAGTGAAGAGTCATTATCTAAATATGAAGAGTTTGTAAACAAAAGTTCTATTTATAAAGAGTTATATCCTATTCGAAATATGAGAGCTGTTATGCAAGAGGGAATGATAATTGGTGGTTTGAAAATGGGTATCCAATTGGTAACTGGAGGAGCTTGTCTAATGGTACCAAAAGTTGAAGCAGATATGAATACTACTAAAAAGTTATCAGAATACAAAGGTATTAAATTCAAAGATAGATTTGGAGATAAATTAGATTTTGACAAAAAACTTACATTTGATAAAGTAACTGATGTATATTACTCAAAAGCAATGCATGATGAGCATCAGCCAGTTCACCTTGTAGTTAATAATCCAGAAGAGTTCCAAAAAGTAAATATAGAACAGTATGGTTTAGCAGAAGAGGCATTTTGTCCAGCTGAAGTGTATGAGCTTCATATAGACAAAGAGGGGAATAAGTCCCTAAGACTTCATGCTGAAAATTGTGTACATTGTAAAACTTGTGATATTAAATCTCCAAATGGTGGTATAACTTGGACTACACCTTATGGTGGAGATGGCCCAGAATACAACTATATGTAATTAATAAAAAATAAAAAAATTAAGGAGAAAATATGGCATTAACAATAATTAGTTTAATGAAACAAGTTCCACTCCCATCAGAGATGAGAATGGGTGATGATGGTTTAATGGATAGAACTAAAGCAAAATCTATTATTAATATTGACTGTAGCTATGCATTAGAAGCTGGACTACAGATGAAAAACGAAAATCCTGAAGCAAAACTTATAGTATGTTCAATGGGACCTCCATCATTTGAAGAGTCTCTCAAAAGAGCTTTATCTATGGGGTATGATGAAGCATATCTATTAAGTGATAGACGACTTGGTGGGTCAGATACATTTGCTACAGGTTTGGCAATCTCTACAATGCTTAGACATTTAGGATTTGGTAAAGGATTAAATGAAAATTTTGTTATTGTAGCAGGAAGACAAACAAGTGATGGAGATACAGCTCATGTACCATCTCAAGTTGCTGAAAATCTACATATTCCACAGGCTACTTTTATAGAAACTGCTAATTTGATAGATGGACATATTGAAGCCAAAAGAATTATAGAGGGTGGGTATCAGATGATGAAACTACCTCTTCCTTGTACTTTATCTTTTACTCCAACAGGAATTGACCCTAGACGACCAGCTTTAAGTGGTGCAGTTAGAGCTAGAAAAAGTAAAATAACAATGTTTAATATTGATGATATTAATCTAAGTGATGAAAATATTGGTCTAAGTGGAAGCCCTACTATTGTAGCCAAAGTTGCTAATATTAAAAGTGAAAGAGCTCCTGCAAAAATGGCAGAAGGTCAAAATGAGAATGAGCTTGTTGAGTCACTAATTAATAATATCAAATCTGGTAAAAATATTATAGAGGTCAAAGAGGCAAAAGCTAAAAAAGCAAGAAAGAGACCAGAAGGATTTGAAGAGGTTGATTTTAGAAATGGTGCAAGTGGAATTTTAACTTGGGCAGAGGTAGTCAAAGGTGAGATTTCACGACCATCACTAGAGCTACTAACTCCTGCTAGACATTTAGCAGAACAGTTAGGTAATGATACCAAGGTTATGACTCTACTTATTGGTAAAAATATTGAAAAACTAGCCAAAGAGTTAATTGCTCATGGTAGTGATGAGGTTATTATTGTAGATGATGAGAGACTAGAAGAGTATAGAATTTTACCATTTGCCACTATATTTGAACAAGTTATCAAAGAAAAAAATCCAGAAATTGCACTTTTTGCAGCTACTACAGCAGGTAGAGAGTTAGCTCCTAGAATTGGAGTTAAGGTAAAAGGTGGAGTTACAGCAGACTGTACTGCATTAGAGATTGGTGAACATATAAATAGAAAAGAGAAAAAAATCTTTGCTCCAATATTAGAGTCACGAAGACCTACTTATGGTGAGTCTAAACTAGCTACTATTTTAGGTTTTGTGTGTCCTCAAATCTCAACAGCAAGAGCTGGAACATTTGAAGTACCAACTCCTGATAATAATAGAGATGGAATAATAACACCATTTACACCACAACTAGAAGCTGATGATTTTGTATCTGAAATTATTCAAACAGTTATTGGTGAGGGTGGATTACAAAATCTATTTAATGCCGATATAATCGTATCAGGTGGTAGAGGGGCTGTTGATGATAATCTAAAATTAGTTCAAGATTTGGCAGAAGCAATTAAAGAACAAGGTATAAATACAGAGTGGGCATGTAGCCGTCCTGTAGTTGATGAAGGTATTACAGAGTATGCTAGACAGATAGGACAAACAGGTAAAACAGTTCGTCCAAAAGTATATATAGCTGTTGGGATAAGTGGAGCTGTTCAACATATTGCAGGAATGAAAGAGTCTGATACTATTATAGCTATAAATCATAATGCAAAAGAGCCAATCTTTGCCAATTCAGATTTTGGAATTGTAGGTGAATATGAAGATATTTTACCTATACTTATAGATAAAGTTAAAAATGGGTTTACATTTGGATTAGAAGTAAAATAAACTATCTTTTGTGGGTTAAAAAACCCACACTATAAAATAAAGGACAAATATGACAGGAAGACGAGTAGCAATAGTAGGAGCAGGAGCAGTAGGGGCAAGTACTGCTTATGCATTAGCATTAAGTGGAACATGTCATGAGATTATACTATATGATATTATGCCAGAAGTTGCTATTGGAAAAGCGATAGATATTGCACAAGCAACAAATTACTCTCCAAGAGGTACAGTAGTCAGAGCAGCTATTAAACCAGAAGATATAAAAGATTGTGATGTAGTTGTTATTACAGCTGGAGTTCCTAGAAAAAAAGAGATGACTAGAGCTGATTTACTTAATATTAATGCAAGTATAGTCAAAGATGTTTCTCAAAATATCAAAAAATATTCACCAAATGCAGTTATACTCTGTGTATCTAATCCTTTGGATGTTATGACATTTGTAGTCCAAAAAGTAACAGGTTGGGATAGACATAGAATTATAGGAATGAGTGGTGCATTAGATGGTTCACGAATGGCTTATCAAATCTATAAAAAAACAGGATTTGCAGCTGCACAGACTAGAGCTATGGTTATAGGTGAACATGGTGAACATATGATACCATATCCTGAGATTACTGATGTAGGTGGAGTACCTCTTACTCAAATATTATCACAAGAGGATATAGAAGATGTAATCCAAAAAACCAAAAATGGTGGTGCAGAGATAGTCTCTCATCTAAAGACATCAGCATTTTATGCACCAGGTAGAGCCATCTCTGCTATGATTGAATCACTACTTAGTGATGAAGACAAAGTAATAGCTAGTAGTGCAATTCTTGATGGTGAATATGGGTACAAAGATGTAGCTATAGGTGTACCATGTGTTTTAGGAGCAAGTGGAATTAAAAAGATAATTGAACTTGAGTTAGATGTTGATACTAAAGAGAAATTTGCTGTAGCTGTTAAGGCTATAAAAGAGAATATATCTATCCTAAGAGATAGTGGTTTTTTTGATAACTAAAGCTAAGATAAACTTAGCTTATTTAATCATTCCAACCTAATTGTTCTGGTTGGTCTCTAAATTTTTCCGTAATTGGAATTTTGATTTCTGTATTTTTAGGTACAGTATGTCTTCCCCTTAAGATTTTTTTATTTGCTTTTAAAATCAACTTATAATCTTTAGAATTACCATAATATCTTTGTGCTAACTCTTCAACTGTAATATCATAAGTTATACGAGTTGTTGTCCATGATGGTGGTAATACCACTTTGGAACTATCCGCAACTAAAAGATTAGTTGTACTTAATATCATACTAGATATACTCAAACTTAGACCAAATGTTAAAAATCTTTTTATCATTTTATCCCCTTTTTTTATTTGACTAAAAATATATTTTATTATAAAATAACTTAAATAGTTATAAAACTATGACTTAATTATTTATTAATTTAATGTGAGTTAAATAACTTTTCTAAAAAATAATAGATTACAATACTTCACATCTATATATCCATATACCTATACCATCACTTATTTATACTAAATTAATAAATCTAGTTGTAAAATAGTTCACATTATTAAAACAGGAGACTTTATATGAGAGAAATAGAATTTGATGTTGTAGTCAAAGCTGTTAGAGATATTATAGTACATTGTGGAACAGATTTGCCACAAGATACTTATGATGCACTAGAAGAGGCAATGGAAAACGAAGCATCTCCAGTAAGTAAAGAGGTTATACGACAGATATTAGAAAATGCCAATATAGCTAAAAATGAAAAGAGACCACTATGTCAAGATACAGGTTTGGCTGTATTTTTTGTAAATGTTGGAGATGAGGTTAAAATTAAAGGTGGTCTGCTTAGAGATGCTATAAACAAAGGAACAGAGCAAGGTTATAGAGAAGCATATTTAAGAGCATCTACTTGTGAACCTTTTAGTAGAGCAAATCTCAAAGATACAGTAGGATATAATCTCCCTGCTATTATTCATTTTGATATTGTAGCAGGTGATAAAATAGATATTGAATACGCTGCAAAAGGTGGTGGGTCTGAAAATGTAAGCCGTGCTAGAGTTTTTCCACCAGCAGCAGGAAAAGATGGAATTATAAATTATGTTAAAGAGGTAATATCAGATGCAGGTGGTAATCCTTGTCCTCCTATTACTGTAGGTGTTGGTATTGGTGGAACATTTGAAAAGGCTTGTATTAGTTCCAAACATGCACTATTTAGAGATATTGGTAGTAAAAATCCTGACCCAGAGATGGATGAGATGGAAAAACAGATTTTAGAAGAGATTAATAAGCTAGGAATTGGTGCAATGGGTATGGGTGGAACCAAAACAGCTTTGGCTGTTCATATTGAATCCAACCCTTGTCATATTGCTTCATTACCTGTTTCAGTTAATGTTCAATGTCACTCATCAAGACATACTCATATTACTATATAAGGATAAAAGATGGCACAATATACTTTAACAACACCACTAACTAGTGAAGATACAAAAAAACTAAAAGCAGGAGATACTGTTTTACTAAATGGAACACTATTTACAGCAAGAGATGCAGCACATAGCCGACTAGTAAAACTAATTGAAGAGGGCAAAGAGTTACCATTTGATATAGAGGGTTCAGTTATATATTTTGTAGGACCAACTCCTCCAAAACCAGGTGACCCAATTGGAAGTGCAGGTCCTACTACTAGCTATAGAATGGATAGTTTTTCTCCAACTATGCTTAAAAATGGTTCAAAAGGTATGATAGGCAAAGGAAAAAGAGACCAAGCTGTAAAGGATGCTTGTGTAGAGTATGATGGTATCTATTTTGGAGCAACAGGTGGCGCTGGTGCATTACTTGGCAAAAAGATTACAAGTGCAGAGGTAATTGCATATCCTGAATTAGGACCAGAAGCAGTACGAAAAATTACTGTCAAAGATTTCCCTGTAACAGTAATCAATGATACTTATGGAAATGACCTTTATCAAATGGGTAGAGAGCAATATGAGGTAAAAGATTAGATAGTTATGATTTTTTGAAAAGTGCAATATTATATCACATTGTAATTTTTAATTTAATATTTAGCTTTAAAACTATATATATTTTAATATTTTTTATTGATATAAAAGATGATAAACTTGCATATATTAAAACAAGGAAGTAAAATGAAACTATTACTAGCTCTTATAATTGCAAGTGCAACACTGTTTGCAGGTGGAGATATTAGACCAGACAGAGTTGTTCACCAAAAACCAGTGGTTCACCAACACTGCTACAAACCAAATATCAAGAAATGTCCAGATTGTGAAGATGTAGCAGAACTTTGTCCATATAATGGAGAAGACCTCCCTATTGCAGAAACTTCAGTTTGTCAAGGTCTTATCCGACAACAACAAGCTCAACAAGCAAATCATTAGAAGAGAACTTCTAAAACTGTACATTAGCTAATGAGATATATATAGGATACAGATATGAGTATAGATATTTATAAAAAAGTATCATAATAAATATCATAACAACTATATATATCCATATCATTTTAGGAGATTTGGCAACCATACCACCTCCTATCATTCCCACAATCAAACCAGCAATATGTGCAGATAAATCAACAGACTCAAAAACAACACCAATTAAAAGATTTAGTAATAAGACAATCCCAAACTCTTTCATAAAAGCTTTGAACTGCTCTTCCATTCGTTTGCGATGAACTATAACCATTCCAGATAATGCACCAAATATACCAAATATAGCTCCACTAGCCCCTATACCTACTGTAGTAGGATGCATATATATAGAAATTAAACCTCCTGCTATCCCTGATATAAAATATATACTAATATATGAGACTCTATTAAACCAAGACTCTGCTACTCGTCCCACAAACCAAAGAGATAACATATTCATAGCAATATGTGTAGTTCCTCCATGTAAAAACATAGCTGTAATCAATCGCCATAACTCCCCATTGAGTATAATATTAGGTCCAAATATAGCCCCCATTGATAATAGATATTCCAAACTCATATCAAAGACATTAACTCCTACTAGAAGAGGAGAGAAAAATATGATTGTATTGATAATAATTAACCCATAAGTAATGGGATATAATTTTAACTGTTTGATTAGATATCCTTTTTTATCTAATCATAGCATAAAGCCCATAAAAATATATGACATAAATATAGTAGCTATCAAAAATAGTAGATAAAAGAGCCATTTTGAAAAAATTGCTCCAATAGACAAAAGTATATAAAAAATCCCATAATACCATGGAAGTAGTATCTCTATAGTTTTGCTATATAATCTAAAAAGCTCCATAAGCCAATTATCCAAAACACCACCAATTCCTAGTATATGAAGCCCTAT